>Ga0209536_100003146_pt1 | contig 26669 bp, 18 predicted proteins | sample DeeMarSeWOR28_12_FD_187461 | JGI IMG/M metagenome (GOLD analysis project Ga0209536, IMG submission 187461) | Marine sediment microbial communities from White Oak River estuary, North Carolina - WOR-2-8_12 (SPAdes) (version 2) | ecosystem: Environmental > Aquatic > Marine > Intertidal zone >...
CATGGCCCGGTGTCGCGATGGCAGCTCTGTCCGGTGCCGTGGCATCCGGACTCGGCTACGCGCTGTGGTATGCCGTGCTGGCCGGCATGCCAGCTACGCGCGCCGCGACGGCGCAGCTTTCGGTGCCGGTCATCGCGGCCCTGGGCGGCGTCGTGTTGCTCTCGGAGCCGGTGACCCTGCGCCTCGTCATCGCGTCTGTCGCCACCCTGGGCGGCATTGCCCTGGTGTTGCTGCGGCGCGAGCCGGGGGATTCGGCAACCTGAGGTTTCGTCCCACCGAGGCCCGAAATGCGTATTTCAACCCCCGGGCTGTGCTAACTTACCGGCCTCGTGGGCAATGGCTGCCCACGTTTATGGGAGAGAAATTAATGAAGAAAGCAGTACTGAAAATGATGGCCGTCCTGGCATTCGGCGCATCGACAATAATGATGTCCGGCAGCGTACTTGCCGAGGAATGGCCGCTGAAGGGAGGCGATTACTGGGAGGTAACAGGGATCGACATTCATGACGGCGGCGGTTTCAAGTACGCCAAGTGGCTCGCAACCGAGTGGCGCAAGGACCTCGAGTTCGCCAAGTCCAAGGGCTGGATCAAGGACTACATGATTATCGCCAACGTCCACGCGCGCAGCGACGAGCCCGATCTCTACCTGATCCGTGTCAGAGAGAGCATCGTGTCGGCGGCGGAAGGCGAGAAGCGCCAGAAGGAATACCTGGAGTGGCAGTCGAAGAGCATCGAGAAGATGCAGAGTGAAAGCGGCAACCGTGCGGAGTACCGCACCGTGATGAGCGATTCGCTGCTGCAGGTTCTCAAGTTCCGCGACTGATAACCGACAAGCAAGACCGCAAAACGAGGCGGCCGGTTCGGCATTCTGTCCGACCGGCCGTTTTCTTTGTCCGACCTTAAGCGGGCTTACGTGCCACGAAACATGCCCAGGTAATGTGGCCGCCGGCGAGGGCGGCCTGCCACCGCGCTATGCTCTGTGAAATAGCTGTCCTGGCATCCTCGTCGAGACCATCGATCGGGCCGGCCAGCTGGTCCGCAAGCTTGTCGTAGTGTGTCGTGATGTCTTTTTGTCGTTCCTCGACAAACGAGAGTTCGAAGCCGGCTTCGCGCGCCATGTCTTCGTAGTGGTCGACGGTTGCCCCCACGCTCGCACCCAGGCGCGCAAAGGCGGCCGCCACCATCGACGTGTCCGCGTTCTCGCCGGTCAGTATGTCCGAAAATGCGAAGACGCCGCCGGGCCGCAGGACCCTGAAAACTTCCGTGAAGACCCTGGGCCGATCATTGGAATGGATGATCGCTTCCTGGCAGACGACCGCGTCGACACTGCCGGGTTCGCTGTCGATGTCGTGGAAGTCGCCGACGGCAACGTGGATCCGGTCGTCAAGCCCGGTCTCCTCGGCCGCTGCGCGAGCATGGTCGACACAGTTCTCCGATATGTCGATGCCTTTGACGCTGCAGCCCATCCGCGCCAGGGTTCGCAAGGTTCCGCCGAAGCCGCAGGCAATATCGAGCACGCGCTCATCGGCGCCTATCCCCGCTTTCTCGATCAGGTACTGCGTCATGGCCGTGGAGGCTTCCGCGACTGTCTCCCGGCCCGTTACGTAGCGGCCGATGTGGATGTCCGCGCCTCCCCAGCATGCTTCGTAAAATCGGGATACGGCCTCGTTATCGTAATAGGCAGCAGCCTGCTCGCTGTCGAATACATCCTTGGACATGGTGCTCTCTTTCATTTGATACAGTAACCCTTGCTCTCTGCCGCTCTCGCGACACCGTAACATGACAGCTGCCGGGCTGCAGGGCGCACTGGAACGGGAGCATCGCATGGCGATTACGCTGGCATTCGACGTTTACGGAACACTGATCGACACGCACGGCGTCGTCGCAAAGCTCGAAGAACTCGTCGGCGATCGGGCGCGCGATTTTTCGGCCACCTGGCGCGACAAGCAACTGGAGTATTCCTTCCGCCGCGGCCTGATGCAGAACTACGAGAACTTCGCCGTCTGCACGCGTGATGCCCTCGACTACACCTGCAGTCGATTTGCCGTGGAGATGACGCCCGGGCAGAAACAGGCATTGCTCGATATCTACCGCGAGCTGCCGGCGTTCGACGACGTCGATGATGCGTTAACCGAACTGCAGAACCGGGACTGCCGACTGTTCGCCTTCTCTAACGGTAGCGCGGAAGCGGTCGAGACGCTGCTGGGTGCGGCGGGCATACGCGATTTCTTTCTCGGCGTCGTGAGCTGCGACGACGTCCGGTCCTTCAAGCCCAACCCGGCCGTCTATGCACATTTCCTGAGACGGGCGCAGGCAAGCGGCAGCGAGGCGTGGCTGATTTCCGGCAATCCCTTCGACGTGATCGGCGCGATATCGGCCGGCATGCGGGGCGCATGGGTGCGGCGCACCGAGGATGCGATCTTCGATCCCTGGGGCATCGAACCGACGGCCACGGTGACCAGCCTCGGCGAACTCGCGGACCGCATCCTTACATAGACAGCGACCGGCTCACTTCCGGTGCGGGTCGGCCCTGACCTGCAGCTGGAACTTGGCGGGTTTCTGGTTCGCCATGTGCTCGTAGGTTGCCCAGCGCATGTCCACGAGTTCCTGCGCGCTCTTCATCAGCTTCTCCGCGACCTCCGGATGCGTCTTCAGGAGCGACCGGTAGCGCATCTCGTTGTACGCGTATTCCTGTAGCGGGATCGTGGGACGCGGCGAGTCGAGCACGAACGGTTTCTTGCCCACATCCCGCAGCGCCGGGTTGAAGCGAATCAGCGGCCAGTAACCGCTCTGGGTAGCGAGCTTCTGCTGCTTGAGCCCGTCCGACATGTCGTAGCCGTGCGCGATGCAGTGGCTGTAGGCAAGGATAAGTGCCGGGCCGTTGTATTCCTCGGCCTCGCGCATTGCGAGCAGCGTCTGCTGCGGGTTGGCGCCCATCGCAACCTGGGCCACGTACACGTTGCCGTAAGACACGGCCTGCAGCGCCAGGTCTTTCTTGCCGATGCGTTTGCCGGCGGATGCAAAGCGCGCCGATGCACCGAGCGGCGTTGCCTTGGACATCTGTCCGCCGGTGTTCGAATACACCTCGGTATCGAGGACCAGCACGTTGACGTTGCGGCCGCTCGCCAGCACGTGGTCGAGCCCGCCCGAGCCGATGTCGTAAGCCCAGCCGTCGCCACCGACGAGCCAGATGCTGCGGCGGATGAGGTGGTCGACGATCGACAGGAGTGCGGCCGCCTTCTCGTCACCTTCCACGTCGCGCAGTTTCGTCAGCTTGTCCTTGAGTATCGACACTCGCCGACGTTGCGCGCGTATCTCGTTGCCAACGCGCTGCCGCGAGTTGACCAGTTCGTCGGCCAGTTCCTCGCCGATCTTCGACGCGAGATCGGTAACCAGTCCCTTGGCGATGGCCATGTGGTGGTCGGCGGCGATACGCATGCCGAGCCCGAATTCCGCGTTGTCTTCGAACAGTGAATTCGACCAGGCCGGGCCGCTGCCTTCCTGGTTTTTCGCCCACGGGGTCGTCGGCAGGTTGCCACCGTAGATCGACGAGCAGCCGGTGGCATTGGCCACCATCAGGCGCGGCCCGAACAGCTGCGACAGTAACCGTATATAAGGTGTCTCGCCGCAGCCCGAGCAGGCGCCTGCGAACTCGAACAGCGGCTCGAGGAACTGCGAACCGCGCACCGAGGAAAAATCCACCTTGGCGCGGTCGGTGAAGGGCAGCGACTCGAAGAACCCGATGTTCGCGCGGCCTTCTTCGAGAATCGGCGCCTTGTCCGTCATGTTGATCGCGCGAACGCCCGGTTCGTTGGGGCTTTTCACGGGGCAGGCCTCGACGCACAGCTTGCAGCCCGTGCAGTCCTCGAGATAGACCTGCAGGGTATAGCGCGTTTCCGGGAAGCCGCGTGCGCTGATCGGCGCCGACGGGAAGCTCGCCGGCGCATCCTTGAGCGCGCTCTCGTGGAAGAACTTCGCGCGGATGACGCTGTGCGGGCAGACGAAGCTGCAGTTGCCGCACTGGATGCAGAGGTCCTCGCGCCACAGCGGCACGGTATCGGAAACGTTGGATTTCTCCCAGCGCGTCGTGCCGCTGGGGTAGGTGCCGTCGGCGGGCAGCTTGCTGACCGGCAGCTCGTCGCCGTGGCCGCGCATCATCTGCGCGGTGACCTCGCGCACGAACTCGGGAGCGAACTCCGGAACCACGGCGTCCATGTTGCGTTCGCTGCGCCGTTCCCCGGGAATCTCGACTTCGTGCAGGTGATCGAGCGCGGCATCAACCGCCGCGAAGTTCTTGTCGATGACGGCCTGGCCCTTCGACTTGTAGGTCTTCTCGATGGCTCCCTTGATCTGCTGTATCGCTTCGTCGCGCGGCAGGACGCCCGACAGCGCGAAGAAGCACGCCTGCATGACGGTGTTGATGCGTTTGCCCATGCCGGCGTTGCGCGCCACGCGCGAGGCGTCGATGACGTGCAGGTGGATGCCGCGATCGACGATGGTGTCCTGTACCGGGCGCGGCAGCCTGTCCCAGACCTCGTCGGGGGGATAAGGGCTGTTCAGCAGGAACACGGCGCCCTCGCTGGCATTGGCGAGCAGCTCGATCTTGTTCACGAGATCGAACTTGTGGCAGGCGATGAAGTTCGCGCTCTGGATCAGGTAGGGCGCGTGGATAGGCTCGGGGCCGAAGCGCAGGTGGGAGATCGTGCGCGACCCCGATTTCTTGGAGTCATAGACGAAGTAGCCCTGTGCCCAGAGGTCGGTGTTCTCGCCGATGATCTTGATGCTGTTCTTGTTGGCGCCCACGGTGCCGTCGGAACCCATGCCGTAGAAGAGGGCGCGCGTCGCGCTCGCGTCTTCGATGTGCATGGCGGTGTCGTAGTCGAGGCTGGTATGGGTGACGTCGTCGTGTATGCCGACCGTGAAATGCTGCTTGGGTTCGGCTTTCTCGATCTCGGCCAGCACGGCCATGACCATCGCCGGGGTGAACTCTTTCGACGACAGCCCGTAGCGGCCGCCGATGACGCGGGGCATCGATTTGCGTTTGCGGTTACCGACCGCTTCTGCGAGCGCGGTCACCACGTCCTGGTAGAGTGGCTCGCCGCTCGCGCCGGACTCCTTGGTCCGGTCGAGCACCGCGATCGTCTTCACGCTTTCGGGCAGCGCCGCCAGCATGTGCTCGGCGGAGAACGGCCGGTATAGCCGCACGTTCAGCACGCCGACGCCTTCCGGATGCAGCGCGTCGATCGTCTGCGTCACGGTGTCGGCGCCGGAACCCATCAGGACGATGACCCGCTCGGCGTTCGGGTCGCCGTGGTAGTCGAACAGCCCGTAGCGACGGCCCGTGATCTCGGCGAAACGGTCCATCGCCTTCTGCACGATTCCGGGCGTCGCGTCGTAATAGCGGTTGACCGTCTCGCGGCCCTGGAAATACACGTCGGGATTCTGTGCCGTGCCGCGGATGAACGGGTTGTCGGGGTTGAGTGCGCGGTTGCGATGCTCGTAGATGAGCTGGTCATCCATCATCGCGTGCATCTGCTCCTCGGACACCAGTTCGATCTTGCTGACTTCGTGCGAGGTGCGGAAGCCGTCGAAGAAGTGGATGAAGGGCAGGCGCGCCTCGAGCGTGGCCGCGTGAGCGATCAGCGCGAGATCCTGTGCCGCCTGCACGGACGACGCGGCCAGCAGGCCGAAGCCGGTGGTGCGTGCCGCCATCACGTCCTGGTGGTCGCCGAAGATCGACAGGGCCTGCGCCGCGAGGGATCGCGACGCGACGTGAAACACGGCCGGCGTCAATTCGCCCGCGATCTTGTACATGTTGGGGAGCATGAGCATCAGGCCCTGCGACGCCGTGAACGTCGTCGTCAGCGCGCCGGTCTGCAGCGCCCCGTGGGCGGTTCCCGCGGCGCCGCCCTCGCTCTGCATCTCGATGATGTCGGGCACCTGGCCCCAGATGTTGGGCTTGCCGGCGGCGGACCACACGTCGGCCATTTCCGCCATCGGCGACGACGGCGTGATCGGGTAGATGGAGCAGATCTCGCTGACGGCGTAGGCGACGCGGGCGACTGCCTCGTTGCCGTCGAGGGCGCGTAACTCGGTCATATCGCGGATACTCCGCCGACCTGCTGTTCGTCGATCATCTCGATTGCATGGCAGGGGCACTGCTCGAAACACACGGCGCAGCCGGTGCACAGCGCGTAGTCGAAGCGGTAGCGCCTGCCGGGCCCGAGCTTGATCACCGCGCCCTCGGGGCAGGCGCCGTAGCAGCCGTCGCATTCGAAGCAGTTGCCGCAGGACAGGCAGCGCTGCGATTCGAACAGGGCGTCGGTCGCCGACAGGTTCTGCATGATCTCGTCGAAATTGGTCTGACGATTAACCACCGGCAGGCGTTCCTGCTCGACCTTGGGCGCATGGGTGCGATACCAGAGGTGCAGCCGCTCGTAGCCGATGACCGGGTTGCGCGGCCCGCGCCGGTACTTGGTGCCGCGAAGATACGCGTCGATATGTCGCGCGGCATGCTTGCCGTGGCCGACCGCGATCGTAACCGAGCGTTCGCTCGGCACCATGTCGCCGCCGGCGAAGATGCCGTCGTGACCGGTCATCATGTTGTCGTCGACGATGACCGTATGGTCCCACTCGAACGCGATACCCGGCACCTTCTCGAGGAATGCCGTGTCGGTGTCCTGGCCCAGCGCGAGGATCAGCGAGTCCGCCTCGAGTTCCTCGAACTTGCCGGTCGGCTGCGGCCGTCCCGTTTCGTCGAGCTCCATGATCTCGACCTTGAACGTCGAGCGGTCGATCTCCTTGATCGTGCGCAGCCAGTTGATGACGACGCCTTCTTCCAGTGCCTCGTCCGCCTCGAAGTCGTGTGCGGGCATGCTGCTGCGGTCGCGCCGGTAGATGATCATCGCTTCATCGACGCCGAGGCGCTTGGCGGTGCGTGCCGCATCCATCGCGGTGTTGCCGCCGCCGTAGATGGCGACGCGGCGGCCGAGCTTCGGCGCTTCGCCCTGCTTGGTACTGGAGAGGAAGCTGACGGCGTCGAGGATCTTGCCGGCCTCACGGCTGGGGATATCGATTTTCTTGCTGATGTGTGCGCCGACCGCGACGAACACGGCGTCGAAGCCGCCTTCTTCCTTCTCCGCCAGCACGTCTTCGACGCGATGATCGAGCGTGATCTTCACGCCCATGTTCTCGATGCGGTCGATCTCGGCCTGCAGTTCGTCGCGCGGCATCCGGTATGCCGGGATGCCGAAATGGATCATGCCGCCGGCGACGGGGCCCGCCTCGCGGATCTCGACCTCGTGGCCGAGCCTGACGAGATGGTACGCGGCGGACAGCCCGCTCGGCCCGGCGCCGATGACGAGGATCTTCTTGCCGCTGGTCCTCTCCGGCTTTTCGAACTGCCAGCCTTCTCTGAGGGCAAGGTCGCCCAGGAAGCGCTCGACGGCATGGATGCTGACAGCGCTGTCCGTGAACACGCGATTGCACACGTCCTCGCAGGGGTGGTAGCACACCCGGCCATGGATCGAGGGCAGGGGATTGTTCTGCACGAGTTCGCGCCATGCACCCTCGAAGTCGCCGGCCTGCGCCAGTGCCAGCCAGGCCTGGATGTTTTCGCCGGCCGGGCAGGCGTTGTTGCAGGGCGGCAGGAAATCGACGTACTCGGGCCGCTGGCTGCGCAGCGCGCCTGTACCTTTATCGTGGCGCGTCAGGTCCGCGCGCTGTGTGAGGTCGGAATTGCTCATAGGTACAGAATAGTATGCGGCTAAGGGCGCAGCAGCATCAGGACTTCTACGAATGACGGTCGCAGCATAACGTGCTAGTGCCGTCGGGGTCGGACCCGCATAAAGTGCTGATTTCAATAAAGAACTCTAGTTTCTGAGGCACCTATTGTGGCTTAAAGCCTTAATTTGACACCCTAAATTGAGGGATATCCCGGAGTGTGCTCATGCAGGCTGTAGAAGCCGGCTGTTGCTGAAATCTTCCTCGAAACGCCTCGTGTGCCCAATTCAGCCTTTATTTGCTGCAAGTAGGCCTTGTTTCCCACGGCAACTGATTCAGTCCACATTGGAACCCTTGCGGACTCGCGGATTTCTTTGCGAAGCAAGCGATTTTGCATCGCCGCAAGATCAACGTGTGTCTCGACATTCAAGAGCCGACACAGTGCCGGCAGATCGATTATTCTCTTCCGCTGGGGCGGATCCTGAATTTCATTGTAGCCGCTGACTTCCCATTCACGAGGGTGCTGTACAACACCTGCCCGAACCATGTTCAGATCAATGTAGGTGATGCACCGAGCCAAGTGGTTGTCGGTCTGTACCGCGGTCGCGTGGTAACGATCCTCCCAGAATGCTCCACGACGATTCTTCCGCGAATTGAACTCCTGGGCTACTCGGCCTTCTATCAATTGCAACGAAACTGGGATTTCGTCCCGCCCCCGATCCGCGCAAAGCAAATGAATATGGTTGCTGGTGACGATGTAATTCAATACAGATAACCCGTAGCGTTGCTTCGCTTCAAACAGCCAATGTCGCCACCGGCGCCGATCACGCAGGAACTTAAGCAGGAACTCTCGCTGATGACAGCGGTGCGTGATGTGCCAGATATGGCCTGGACAGAATATGCGGTTCGCGCGCGGCATTGCGTTGGGTGTTGTGTTTTTGGGCACAAAAGGGCCATTTAACGGTCGAAACAGGCTTCATGAAATCCATTTTTCTTTTTAGTTCATGCACATATAAGGGTCCGACCCCAGAAATGACGCCGATTGACCGGATCGTGACTCGTGGGGATATGAGCCGTTTAACCGCAATTGGCTAGAATTTCCCTGTAGAATTCGCCGATCCCCGATCAAGAGGACCCCGATGCCGTCGATTGTCCGCAACCTGGCCGCATACAGCGCACTGCTGATGCTCGCGAGCTGCACCACGCAGCCGACGGCCCCCGTGCGCGTGACGGCCGCGCCCGCCCCCGATACCGCCGCCTGTATTGCCGGTCTCGATAGTGATCGAGGGTCTGCGTCGCGGGTGCTGGACTCCGGCAATATCAGCATCGTCAACTGGAATATCCAGAAAGGCCGCAACACGGAATGGGTACGGGACCTGGACGAGATAGGCGAGCGGCCCGACCTGCTGATCCTGCAGGAAGCATCGGTGAAGACGAAGGTCTGGCGCGAGCTCGTTCCCGAGCATCACTCGTCATTCGCGGAGGGTTTTGGACCCGACTGGTCCCCGAGCGGCGTCATGACGGTAAGCGCGGCCGAGCCGCTGACCGAATGTGAACTCGTCGCCCACGAGCCCTGGTTCGGCACGCGCAAGGCAACCCTGATAACCGAATACGCGTTGTCCGGCACGGAACAGACCCTGCTCGTCGTCAATATTCACGGCATCAACTTCGCCCTCGGCATCAGCGACCTCGAGAACCAGTTTGCCCAGGCCAAAGCGGTCATCGAGAAGCACGATGGCCCCGTCGTGTTCTCCGGCGACTTCAACACCTGGCGTAGCCAGCGCGCGAAAGTGCTCGAAGACATGCTCCAGTCGCTGGGCCTCACGGCGCTCGATTTCGACGTCGACCATCGCAAGCGCTTCTTCGGCTGGGCGCTCGATCATATTTACGTGCGTGGCCTGTACTCGGAATACGCGACCACACTGCAATCCGATGCCTCGGACCACAATCCGATGACCGTGCGCCTGCGACTGGCGGAAGAGCCACTGCGCGTGAGGGCGGCGCGATGAGAGTACTGGCCCTGGTTATTGCGCTGGCCTTGCTGTCGCCCGTGGCGGCGTTCGCCAACGACACGGAAGTCGAGATCGAGCACCTGATCACGACGGTCGGTGAAAGCGGCTGCACATTCATTCGCAACGGCTCGCGTCACGAAGCGGAAGACGCCGCATCTCATATGCGCCTGAAATACCAGCGCGGCAAGCGCTATGCGACGACGGCGGAGCTCTTTATAGAACGCCTGGCGAGCAAGAGCTCGTTCAGCGGCAAACCCTACGCGATCGAGTGCCCCGGCAGCGAAGCCGTGCCCAGCGGCGAGTGGCTTACCGCGCGCCTGCAGGAATATCGGGCGCAGGCATCGAACTCGCAATAGTCAATCGCGATCCTCGCGACATAATCCCTGCGTAGTTCTACGCATTAACCCCCGCCTCCGAATCCGCTAGAAAGAAAGTGCAGAGCTGCGCCTTTTGCGCAGTGGGAGGATAGGATGTCTGGTCGCAATCCCATCGAAGCGCTGGCGCGCCTGCGCCACGAGTTCGGCGAGCACGGCGGCGTCAACATGTCCATCGAGGCAAGCTCGACGTTCACCGTGATGGAGCCCGGCACGATGCCGGCGATGTTCCAGGGACTCAAGGGTCACGATGCCGGCTGCTATCTCTACGGCCGGCATTTCAATCCAACGGTGTACCACCTCGGCCTGCAGCTGGCGGCGATCGAGGGCACGGAAGCGGCTTACTGCACGGCGAGCGGCATGGGCGCGATCTCCGCCACGCTGCTTGCATTGTGCAAAGCGGGCGATCACATCGTCAGCTCGAACGCCGTCTACGGCGGCACCTACGCGCTGATGCACGACTTCCTGCCGGAGAAAGCCGGCACAACGACGACCTTTGTCGACATCACCGACCTCGACGCCGTGCGCAACGCGATCACGGACAAGACCCGGGTTGTCTACACTGAAAGCCTGTCCAACCCGACCCTGCGCGTCGCCGACATCCCGAAGCTCGCGGCAATCTCGCATGATGCCGGCATCCCGCTGGTCGTCGACAACACCTTCAGCCCGCTGATACTGAGCCCCGTGGATCACGGCGCAGACATCGTCGTGCACAGCATCACGAAGTTCATCAGCGGCATGTCCGACGTGATCGCCGGTGCCGTGTGCGGGACCAGCGAATTCATCGAGTCGCTGATGGACCTGCACGAAGGGCCGCTCATGCTGCTCGGCCCGACCATGGACCCGAAGGTCGCCGCGAACATCAGCCTGCGCATCCCGCATCTGCCGCTGCGCATGGCCGCGCACGGTGAGCGCGCGCTCGCACTCGCGCAGCGCCTCGAGGCGTTCGGCGCAAAAGTATGTTACCCGGGCCTCGACGGTCATCCGGACCACGGCCTGCTCGATGACCTGAGGTGTCCCGACTACGGCTTCGGCGGCGTCATGACTATCGACATGGGCACCGAAGCTGCAGCCAATGCGCTGATGTCGAAACTCCAGAACAAGTACGGCTTCGGGTTCATGGCGGTAAGCCTCGGCTACTTCGACACGCTGATGTCCTGTTCAGGTTCGAGTACCTCGAGCGAGATGAGCGACGACGACAAGCTGTCTGCGGGAATCAGCCCGGGCCTCGTGCGCCTGTCGCTCGGTTACACCGGCACGCTGGAGCAGCGCTGGCAGCAGCTGAGTGACGCCCTGGACGAGGTCGGTAAACAGCAGGCGTACGCGAAGGCTGGCTGACGCCTCGGCCTAATAAAGTGCCGGACTTATTTTGCGATCCGCCTTTAATCAAATAAGTCCGGCACCTTTTTAGTCCCGGCAGTGGATCAGTCGCCGCGTTTTATCGGGTCGACTTCCTTGAGGTCGGGCGCTGGCTCCCAGCGACGGAACAAGAGGTTGCGGTCGGAGCCGTGGCGCGCCAGCAGCAGCAGCGCCTCCTCGCATTCCGGGCCCGAGGCCTGAACTTCGATCATGTACACCGGGCTTTCCTTGCCGCCCACGCTGCGGAAGGTGCGTAACAGCATGCCGCACTCGTAGGCGCTCGTAACGCCGTCGATCAGGTCAGCCGCCGTCTGTCGCGCGAGTGCCTCGTCGAGATCGAGCGGGTCGACGTGCGCCTCGTCGGCATTGCAGGGCCCCGCCAGCGCAAGCAGCAGGGCCGATGTGGTTGAAATGCGCTTCATCATGAAACCCGGCGCCCTGTATAGTGTCTGACCACTGGCCGGCCGCGAGTTCGCGGTTGCCGGCACCACTCCAGCGATTGTGCAGGAAAATCTACCAATTTGTTTTGATTTGCGCCGAAAAAGGCGCGAACAGCCCCGATTACGCTGATTGACAGGAGCCCCAGGTGGAGCTGAAACGAAACATTATCGCCGCATGGCTGCTCGCGATTGCGCTGTCCGCCGCCGCGTTTGCGGCGGACGACGAAGTCGCGACCCAGGTCAACATTCCCTATGACATATTCAGGCTGGAAAACGGCCTGACCGTGATCGTGCATGAAGACCGGTCCACGCCGACCGTGTTCGTCGGCATGTGGTATGGAGTCGGCTCCAAGGACGAGCCCGACGGCAAGACCGGTTTCGCGCACCTGTTCGAGCACCTGATGTTCCAGGGCACCGAGAACCGCGAAGGCGAGTATTTCTCACCGTTCATGGACGCCGGCGCGACCGGCATGAACGGCACGACGTCCGAAGATCGCACCAACTACTTCGCGACCGTCCCGACCGGCGCACTCGACATGGCGCTGTGGATGGAAAGCGACCGCATGAGCTACCTGCTCGGCGCCGTGACGCAGGAGGCGCTCGATGAGCAGCGCGGCGTGGTCAAGAATGAGAAACGCCAGCGGGAAAACCGGCCTTACGCGCAGATGGCCGATCGTATCCGCGCAGGCCTTTACCCCGTCGATCATCCGTATCGCCATTCGATCATCGGCTCGATGGAGGACCTCGACAACGCGTCGCTGGAAGACGTGCACGAGTGGTTCAACACCTACTACGGCGCCTCGAACGTCGTACTGGTGCTCGCCGGCGACATCGACGTCGAAACCGCGAAGGAAAAGGTGACGCACTACTTCGGCGAAGCACCGGCAGGCGTGCCGCTCGTATACCCGAAAAAGTGGGTCCCGAATCTCGCCGAGAACCGCAGGGAATCGATGTATGACCGCGTCGGGCAGACGCGCATCTCGCGTGTGTGGGCATTGCCAGACCTGAACGACCGCGACACCACGCTGATGTATCTCGTCAACGAGTCCCTCGCCGGCAACAAGAACTCGCCGCTGCAGAAGACACTCGTCGACGACCTGCAGCTCGCGACGAGCGTTCGCGGAAGCGCGTACGGCCGCGTGCTGAGTGGCGAGTACACGCTGACGATCGACCTGAAGCCGGGCGTTACTCCGGAAGACGTGCTGCCTATCGTCGATCGCATCATCGCGGAATATCTCGAGTCCGGCCCCGACAAGCAGATCGTGGAGAATGCCAAGCTTGGCGTGAACATGTACATGATCGGTGCGCTGGAGCGCAGTTCGGCCATCGGCCGGGTGCTGGCCGAGGGCTACCTGTACTCCGACGATCCGCTGTACATCAACAAGGAACTGGAGTGGCTGAACGCCGCCACCGCGACCGACCTGAGGGACACCGCGAGCCGCTGGCTGACCCGCGGCTACTACGAGCTGACCGTGTTGCCGTTCCCCGAGTACCAGTCGGCGGAGGCCGCCGTCGATCGCTCGAAGATCCCGGAGGTAGCGGCCGATGCAGACGTCTCGTTCCCGGAGATCGAGACGGCGATGCTGGACAACGGCATGCGCGTCGTCGTCGCAACGCGCGCCACGCTCCCGATCGTCGACGTTTCGATACGCATCGGCGCCGGAGGCACGGCAAGCCCGCCGGAGGCGCCGGGCCTCGCGAGCTTTGCCATGTCGCTGATGGACAAGGGCACGAAGAAATACGACGCGCACGAACTTGCCGCGGCGAAAGATGCAATCGCAATGAGCGGCCAGCCGCAGGCGGGCACCGAGGAGAGTTCCTTCGGCTATCGCATCCTGCACAGCAAGCTCGAGGAATCGATGGAGCTGGCGGCCGAGGTCCTGCGCAACCCGACCTACCCGGAAGACGAGCTGAACAAGCTCAAGCAGCAGATCTCCGCCTGGCTCGCGACGCTCGAGAAATCACCGTCGAGCGCGGCAGGCAGCCTCTTCGAGCGCGCTGTCTACGGGATCGACAGCCCGATGGGCTCGGTATGGACTCCGGAACTCGTCGCGCAGGTGGATCGCGACATGCTGCGCGGGTTCCACGGCCGTGAGATCACGCCGGGCAACATGACGGTTTTCATGATCGGTGACATCGGCATCGAGGAAGCGACCCGCGTGGTCGAGCGTTCCTTCGGCAAGTGGCGGGCCGACGCGGAGTCGGCACGCAAGCCGATCGGGGAAGCACGCCCTCTGGAGCCCCGGGTCATTCTCGTCGATCATCCCGAGGCGCCGCAAAGCACGATCTACGCCGGCCATGCGCTGCCGCCCTACGACCCCGATACGTCCACCGAGCTCTACATCATGAACGGCGTATTCGGCGGCGGCTTCGAGGCGCGCATCAACATGAACCTGCGCGAGGACAAGCACTGGTCCTACGGCATGCGCTCCGGCATCCAGCAGAACACCAGCGGCGACCAGTACCTCGCCGTGAGCGGCAGCGTGCAGACCGACAAGACCATGGAAAGCATGCTGGAAATCATGAAGGAGTTCGAAGAGCTCGTGACCACGCGGCCGGCGACGGAAACCGAAGTCTCGCGCGTCAAGATCAATCGCATGCGCTCGCTGCCCGGGACCTTCTCGACGAACCGCGGCTTCCTCGCGAGCATCATGACCTCGGACAGCTACGGCTTGCCGTTCGACTACGCGGAAACGCGTGGGGAACGCATCGATGCCGTCACGACCGATGCCGTGAATGCGCGTGCGCGCGAGCTGATCGAGCCCGGCAAGCTCACCTGGGTGGTCGTCGGTGATCTCGCCCAGATCGAGGACAAGGTCCGCTCGCTCGAGTACGGCGACGTCGAGGTGTGGGACGCGTTCGGTAACCGGCTTCGTTAGTCCTCGCTGTCGAACGATTCGAGATCGATCTCGAGCGGCAGGTCCGGGTCCGCGGTCCACTCCTGGAGCGACGCGGCGTAAACGGCGACGTCGGTAAAGCCGAGCCGCGTCATGACGAAGGCATTGGATGACGCGGCGATCCCGCCGCCGCAGTAGGTGACCGCACGACCGTCCCGCTCGCCCTCGAACACTGTCGCCAGCTCATCGAGTGACCGGTAGTGCCCCGTTTCGTCGAGAGCGGAAAATACCGGAATGTTGACCGCGCTGGGTATGTGCCCGGGCCGTTCGTACATCGCCATCTCTCCGCGGAAGTGAGCGGGCGGCAGCGAATCGATCAGGGTGACCGAGTCGTCCTCGATCGATGCCAGCACCTCGTCGCGATCGGCGATCAGCTCCGGCCGTAGTTTGACGGTGAGGTTTCCGGCCGGCCGCGTTGTGGGTTCGGTAGAAAGCGGGCGTTCGCCAGCGGTCCAGGCGTTCAGCCCGCCATCGAGCAGTGCGGCCCGATCGAAGCCGATCCAGCGCAACATCCACCAGACCCGGGCAGCCCAGACCGAGCCGTTGGCGTCGTACAGCACGACGCGGGAATTGTCGCTGACGCCGAGCTTCTCCATGGCTGCTGCGAACTGCTCCGGCGACGGCATTGCAAAGTCGTACTGGCTGTCGCCGTCTGACAGGTCGCCGAGCAGATCCGCGAATCCTGCATTCGGGATGTGGCCCGCCTCGAAATTCGCGCGGCCGTTGACGGAGAGAAGTCCGCCGCTGCCATCCGGCTCGATGAGCACGGTGCAGTCGAGCACCACGAGGTCCGGATCGTCGAGATGCTCCTCGAGCCACACGGCGCTCACCAGCGTATCCATCGGGGCAGCAACTACGGGCGCCTCGTCCTTCGGACTCGAACAGGCGGCAAGCAGTCCGCACACGGCAAGAAGGCAAAGATTGGTTCGTATACGTTCAGGTAAGTACATCGGCAGCCCTCGGCGCGTTACGGAGCGAAGTGTCCGTACATAGATGAGAGTTTACCGCGTTCCTCCCGTGGTGCGGGATAAGCCCGGAATTGACAGCGCCACTCCATTCCTTTTTTCGAGCGCCTGGAAATGATCGGCAGCCGTGGTGGCCGGCGAGGCGAAACGACTAGGCAGCGCTGCGCCGGAGGACTGCAGATACGAGAGTCTCTATATCGACGTCGTGGCTCGTATCCACCCTGATCGCTGTTTCCTCGCTGCCTGTTACCGCGGCAGTTTCCAGCTGGTGTTCGAGGACGGCGAGGTCGGCTTCCGAGGCCTCGTCCTTCCGCGTGGCGCGCTCCTCGATGCGTGCCCTGAGAACGTCAACCGGCGCTTCGGCGCAGACGAACTCGGAGTGGACGCCGAGGTCCGCGGCGACACGCTTCGCCGCTTCTCGCTGTTCCTTCTTCAGGAATGCGGCGTCGAGAATGACATGGTGACCGGCTTCGAGCAGGCTTCGCGCGAGCGTAAAGAGCCGCTCATAGGTTTTCACGCTCGCTTCCGGTGAATAGATGCCGGTACCGATACCCGAACCGCTCGCGGCTGTTTCTTCCACGCCGAAGAGTCGTTTGCGCTCGATATCGGAACGAACGCGGACTGCGGGAATCGCCGCCATGAGTCGTTCTGACAGCCAGGTCTTTCCGGAACCTGACAGGCCGAACATGATGACGAGTACCGGCCGGCCTTTCGTGGCCTGGCGGCGTGCCATCGCCGAGTATTCACGTGCATCCCTGATGTCGGCGGACCGCTCGGCTTCCGATTCGCGTTCGCGGCTGCGAATGGCTGCGACCTTCGCGCGCACGAGGCAGCGATAGACGAAATAGAGGTCCAGCAGCACGACGCCTTCGTAGTCGCCGCTGCGCTCGAGGTAACGGTTCAGGAAATGCGCCGCGAGCTCGGGATGGCCTTTCTCGGTGAGGTCCATCGCAAGAAACCCGACGTCGGCGAAGACGTCGGTGTTGCGCAGGTCCGGGTTGAATTCGATGCAGTCGAAGCTCGTAATCCCCGACGGCAGGCGCACGAGATTGCCGAGATGCAGGTCGCCGTGGCAGTCGCACACGAAGCCGTCGTCGAAGCGTTGCAGCATCGTCAGCCTGCGCCTGTCGATTTCCGTGGCCATCCAGCCATGCAGGAAGGCGAATTCTTCCTCGTCGATGACGTCGCCGAGATGGTCGAAGTTCTCCCAGAAATAATGAATCGCCTGGCCGGTGAGGCGTTCCCGGTCGGCCGGGTCCGGCCGCTCCGCAGCGGCATGGCGTGCAGCGATATTCTGGCCCAGTTCCTTCATGTCCGGGACCGTCAGCAGGCCGTCTGCGAGCTGGCGGTCGAGGCGCAGGTCCTGGTCGAAACGGAGCATCCTGACCGCGTATTCCAGTGTCTCGCCTTCACCACCGATGAACGGCGCGTCGGCCGGTCCCGTGATCGCAACCACGTCGAGGTACAGTTCGGGTGCCCACGGACGGTTCAGGCGCAGCTCTTCGTCGCAGAAGTGCCTGCGTTTCTCCAGGGTGCCGAAATCGAGGAAGTCGAGCACGACCGGCTTCTTGATCTTGTACGCATAGTTGCCCGCAAGGATCACCCAGGAGATGTGCGTCTCCATGAGTTCGATGTCGTCGGCAGGGTGGGGAAACGCGTCCGGGCGCAGCAGCGCCTCTACGAGGCTCGCGTCGATCGGTAAAACCTTTGCGCCGGCATTATGCAATGTGCTTCCCAGGAACGCTTATTGTCGTCGTTCCGCTTGAGCCCTGCTAGTATTCCGGCAACCAAGCGCAAGAACAAGGAGTGGGGGATGGCTTTACCGGCATCGTCGGATAGTGCCCATACCTGGTCATCGGAAGCCGTATTCATACTGGCGGCAATCGGAGCTGCCGTCGGGCTGGGCAATATCTGGAAATTCCCCTATGTCGTCGGGGTCAGCGGCGGCGGCGCGTTCGTACTCGTCTACCTGCTTTGTGTTGCCGTTATCGCGATACCGATCCTCATCGGCGAACTCCTGATCGGCCGCATGGGCGGCCACAGCCCGCCCGTGGCTACACGCATGGTGGCCGAGGACTCCGGGCGCTCCAAGTCCTGGTCCATCGTCGGCTGGATGGGCGTCATCGCCGGCTTCCTGATTGCCACGTATTACAGCGTCATCGCCGGCTGGACGCTCGCCTACATTATCAAGGCCGCGACCGGGTTCGGCGGCACGACAATGGCCGAGGTCGCGCAGCAGTTCGAGGAACTCAAGCAAAGCCCTGCCACGATGACACTGTGGCACACGGTGTTCATGATTATCTCGCTCATCATCGTCGGCCGCGGTCTGCGCGGCGGTATCGAACGCACCGTGAAAGTGCTGATGCCGGCGTTGTTCGTAATGCTGCTCGTCATGATCGGCTACGCTGTCGTTAAAGGGGACCTGAAAGCCGGTCTCGATTTTCTGTTCAGCACGGACTTCAGCAAGATCGATGCCGACACGATACTCGATGCCATCGGGCAGGCCTTCTTTTCCATCGGCGTGGCGATCGGCCTGATGATGGCCTACGGTTCCTACGTGCCGCGGAACATTTCTCTGACCAAGGCGGCCGTCATCATCGCATCTGCGGACACACTGATCGCCATCCTGGCCGGCCTGATGATTTTCCCGATCGTGTTTGCGAACGGCCTCGACCCTGCCGAAGGGCCCGGGCTGATCTTCACGACATTGCCCACCGCCTTCGCGGCCATGCCGGGCGGTGAGGTTTTCGGGGCGTTGTTCTTCCTGTTGCTCGCGTTCGCCGGGCTCACGTCGATTATCGCGATCATCGAGCCGATCATTCGCTACTCGGAGGACAAGTGGGGCATGTCGCGCATCAAGGGCTGCCTGATCTTCGGCACCATCGGCTGGGCGATCGGTATGCTGAGCGTGTTCTCGTTCAACATCTGGGCGCACGTACGACCGCTGGCAATGTTCGAGACCTTCGCGGGTTCGACTTTTTTCGATCTCATCGTCTACATAACAGACAACCTGCTGATGCCGCTCGGCGGAATCCTTATTGCCGTCTTCGTTGGCTGGCGCGTGAAAAAAGCTCATCTCGACAGTCAGCTCATCTTCCCGAGTCCGGCCATTGCCCAGACGTGGCTGTTCCTGATCCGGTTCGTTGCGCCACTTGCGATCCTGCTTGTGATGATCAATACCCTGGTCTGATTACATGCGCAGAGCACGGACGCTCATCCCGGCATTGCTGGGAAGCCTGATCTTTGCGGACGTTTTCGCCGAGCAGGAGCGACTCGACGAAATTCTCGTCACGGCCACACGCCGCACGGTCAGCATTGCAGAAGTCTCCTCGGGCCTGACACTGGTTGATGGCTCGGCCGCTCGCGACAGCAAGCTCGTGACAGATGCGCTCGACGTCGAGGTTGGTGTCTACCTGCAGCAGACCACTCCCGGGCAGGGCGCCGCGATCATCCGCGGGCTCAAGGGATCGTCGATCCTGCACCTCGTCGACGGGGTCCGGCTGAACAATGCAATCTTCCGCAGTGCGCCGACGCAGTATTTCGCACTGGTGCCGACAAGCGCGGTCGAACGGATCGAGGTGCTGCGCGGAACCCCGGCCTCGCTGTATGGCAGCGACGCTGTCGGCGGTGTGGTCCAGCTCGTCACGCGGGTGCCGCGGTTCGACACGGAAGAAACCGGTTATCGGGGAGAGATCTACGCGGCCTACGACTCGGCGGAACTCGGCAGGATGCTGAGCGGCACGATAGACGTCGGCAACGAGCGTATCGCGACCTCGTTCAGCGGCGAACTTGTCGATACGGGCGACCGCCGCACGGGTGGCGGCGATCGCATCGGTCCCAGCGGCTACGAGTCGCGTGCCGCACGCTGGGCGCTTGCGGGCCGCCCCGATGACGATCGCAGCTGGTTATTCGATGTGCATTACCTCGAGCAGCCGGAAACACCGCGCGTCGATGAACTCGTGCCCGGCTTCGGCCAGGCGGAGCCGTCATCCTCGGAGTTTTTCTTCAAGCCCAACCGGCGTGTCTTCGTGCACGGCAAGTACGGCCACGAGGATGGCGCGCTGGGTCTCGACTGGAACGTCGATCTCGCCTGGCAGCGCATAGACGACGATCGCGTGTCGCGTGACTTCGAAGCGACGGAGAGGCGATTCGAATCGAACCGGAGCGACCTGTACGGCCTGGTCGTCAGCGCCAGCCGGGTGGCGGACAACGGGTCCTGGGTCGTGGGTGCGGAAGCCTATCTCGACGAGGTTTCGAGCCAGCGCAGCGAGGAGAGCCTCACGGACGGGCAGGTGACGGCATTGACGCCACGCTTCCCCGACGGTTCCGAGATCGAGCGTCTGGCCCTGTTCGGCAATACCGAGCGCTTCGTTTCGAGGCGCAACATTCTGAGCGGTGGCGTGCGCGTCAGTCGCGAGGAAGTGTCCTTGCCGGCAACACCGGTATCCGCCGCCGCCTCTGTCAGCGTAACGGATACGAGCGGAGACATCGGCTGGATATTCAACGCGACCGATACCTGGCAGCTGGTCGCCAACGCGGGATTCGGGTTTCGTGCGCCGAACGTGTTCGATCTCGGCACGCTGGGTAACAGGCCGGGCAACCGCTTCAATATCCCGAATCCCGATCTCGACTCGGAGCGGGTCGTACAGCTGGATGCCGGCGTTCGCTACGCCGATGATCGCGTCCGGTTCGAGCTGATGATGTATACGCTCGACTACGATGATCGCATCACCTCCGTACTCACGGGCGATGTTACGCCGGAAGGCCGGGATGTCGTGCAAAGCGTCAACGCGGCCGATTCGACGATCCGCGGGTTCGAGGGCGGTGCCGGATTCGATATCGGCGATGCCTTCGAAGTCGACCTCATACTGAACTACACCTGGGCCGAGCAGCGCGTTTCCGGATCTCCCACCGAACCCGGCGACCGCATTCCGCCGCTGAGCGGGCGGCTGAACGTCAGCTACGATGCCGGCGGCGACTTCAGGGCGGAGGCCTGGCTGCGTTTCGCCGGCGAGCAGGATCGCCTGAGCGCTCGCGACGTTCGCGATATCCGCATCGACCCGAGCGGCACCAGCGGCTGGGGTATCGCCGGCATGCGCGGCAGCTGGGAGTTCCGCGCTGGCTGGCAGTTCACGGCCGGCATCGACAACGTATTCGACAAGCGTTATCGCGTACACGGATCGGGCCTCGACGCGCCGGGGCGCAACCTGATGATCAGCCTGCGCAAGACCTGGTAGGAACGGTTCGCGGGCCTCGAAGCGCGACCCGGTTGCGTGTTTCCCTATTTCGATCCGCAGATGCCCGTATGGTGAACTTCGCGTGCGTGCGTCCTAATGATCTTCCTGCCTGGGTTGTCAGGGAGATTCCGCCATGCCCGGTCCGACCGCCATACGTTTCACCCCTTTCGTATCGATCCTCATCCTCGGACTATCCGCGGTTTGCTCGAACGTGGAAGCGATGCCCGCGTTCGCCCGCGAATACGGGGTAAGCTGCAACGTCTGTCATGCGGCGTATCCGCGCCTCAACGACTTCGGTAACCGTTTCGCCGGAGACATGAATTACCGCATGGCGAACTGGCGCGATCACACCGTGCCGACCGGCGACGACACTCTGGCACTGCCAAAAACGCTGCCGCTGGCGGCGCGCGCGCAGGCCTTCGTGCAGGCACGCGATGCCGAGTCGATCGACCCGATCAGCGGCGAAGTGACCGCCGATTCCAGCCTGGATTTCCAGGCACCCTACCTGCTGAAACTCCTGTCGAGTGCGCCGCTCTCGGACAACATCAGTTACTACTTCTACATGATCTTCGCGGAGAAGGGCGCAAACACGGAGGTGATCGTAGAAGACGCCTGGTTCAGTTACGACGACCTCTTCAACAGCGGTGTCGGGCTTCAGCTCGGCCAGTTCCAGGTGTCCGACCTGATGTTCCCGCGCGAGATCCGCATGACCTTCCAGGACTTCATGGCTTATCGCTTCGCGGGCATCACCTACGACCGCGGTGTGCTGTTCGGCAGGGGTTTCGGGCCGGTCGACGTGTCGCTGGGCTTCGTGAATGGCAACGGCATCGAGCAAAACTTCAACGTCACCAGCCCCGGTTACCGCAGGCCCGACCACCTGTTCGACAACGACACGGGCAAGAGCGTATTCGGCCGCCTCGGCACGGACATCGGGCCCGCTTCGCTCGGCCTGTTCGGATTGTTCGGCGAGCAGCGCAACGCCACGGGCCCGGCCGGCGTCGAGTCGGGCGATCGCGACACGGACAAGATCGTCCTCGGTGTTGATGCTTCAGGACAGGTTGGCGACGGGTGGTACTGGTTCGGGCAGATCCTGTGGAACAGCTGGGACGGATTCCTGGATCCGGCGACCGACTACCAGTGGACAGCCGGTTTTGCCGGTGTCGACTACGTGTACAGCGACAAGTGGGTGTTCTCGGCGCTTGTCAATCTCGCCGATGCCGGTGATCTCGCGGATACGGATACCGTCTACGAGGGTATCGAAATGCGGACGCTGACATTCGGGGCGGCGTACTACTTCATGCGCAACGTCAAGGGTGTCGTCGAATTGAACGTCGATTTCCTGGACGAGGAGCCACAGAGCGGCGATTACTATACCGGCCACCTTAGCAAGGAGAACTATTTCCTCGTCGGCATCGATGCGGCGTTCTAGACCGCTTGTGCGCCGAGGCGCGCTCCTACGGTGAATCCCGGGGAATAATCGCTGCGGCAAAGGGACAATACGAAGGATTTTGCAGCCTTTATCGTCTAACCATCCAGAGAGATGGAGAAGACGATGAGACCCGCAACGATCCTGCTACTGGCCGCGACCGCCTGCCTGTATGCCTGTTCGACGGCTGCGCCGAAAAGTTCGGCCGCGCCGCCGCCGTTCGAGTGCACATCGATCCATCCCGAGGTTTGCGAGCTCGAGGAACAGTTCCACAAGCTGCGCCACGAGCAGGCAGAGCAGATCTCGGCTATCGAGGAGGCCGAGCAACGGCGGAAGGAACAGGATCGAGCGACTGCTAGTGCAGCCGCCCGACCCGGATCGACTGACGGTTTGTTACTGGATGCCCCTGCCGGGTGACCAGGGCACACCCGCCGCATCCAGCGCGACCTTGAGGCCCGCGTATTCCACGTCGACGAGGTTCGACAACTGCCGCGTCACGTCGTCATACAAGGATCTCGCGATGCGCAGCGATTCGCGCTGGGCCGGGGTAGGGCCGTAGGCGTTGGTCGTCGGCGCAAAGCGCGCGTGGAACAGGCGCGTCGTCACGGTCATCTCGTCGAAGTCGTTGTAAAGCTGCCGCGCCTCGTTGTTTGTCAGCCTGTCACGCTCGGCCTGTATGCGTTGCTGGATCGAATTGGCGATCTCGTACAGGGATGGATCGGCCGTCGACGACAGCAAGACTTCCTTCGCGGCAGTGAGTTCTCCTACGATGGCGTCGATGGTCTTGACCGTTCCCTGCGTGGCGCGTGAGAGTTCATTGACCTGGTTGTCGAAAACAACGCGCTGTTCCTGCGTGCTGCCCGGCAGCGTCGGTTCGCGAATCGACACGACTTCGAAGCGCTGCGACTGGCCGAGTTCCGTAAGAACGCCGTCGATGCGCTTTTGCATGGATACGCTGAATGAGCCCGGCGCCACAAGTACGCCCGCCGTCGGGATCCACGCTTCTTCGCGCTGGTCCTCGGGCACCCAGGCTTCCACGGACGGATAACGGAGATCCCAGGTAACGCGGTGGAAGCCGGCTTCCACCGGCGCCTCGATGTGGCGGACGACATTGCCGGCCGCGTCGGTTACGGTGAAGACGATCGCGGGATCGTCCTCCCGCAGTTCGCCGAGTATCCGGTCCCAGGAGTTGAACTCGACGTTCTCGTTGTTCTTTTCCTTCTCTTTTTCTGCCTCCCGCCGGGCATCCTTCTGCAACTGGATGGCGTCGGGCAGGTAATAAGTGAAGGTCGCGCCGAACGGCGGGTTGGGTGCCGCATAGAAGTCGTCGCCCTGGCTGCCCTTGCAGCCTTCATCGGAACAGCCGAGCGGGCGCTTGGGCACATACCAGTGTGTCCTGCGTACCGGGAACAGCACGGTATCGTTCTTCAGCATGTCTTCGGTCACACTGCGAAGCGGCGAGTAATCGTCCAGGACATAGAAGCTGCGTCCGAATGTGGCGCCGACGAGGTCGTTCTCTCGCGTCTGTATCACGAGGTCGCGGAACGGGATATTCGGCGTGCCGCCTTTCAGCTTGGTCCAGGTGCCACCGCTGTTCACGGTGAAGAACACGCCGAACTCCGTGCCCAGGAACAGGAGACCCGGCTTCTCGTGGTCCTGCACGATGCGCCAGAGGATATGGCGTTCGGGCAGGTTGCCGGCGATGCTCTTCCAGGACTTGCCGCGATTCTCGCTCTTCAATACGTAGGGCGAGAAGTCGCCGCTCTTGTGATCGTCAACCACCACGTAGACCGTATCCGGGTCGTGCAGGTCGGCCTTGATGTCGTTGACGAAGAAACGGTCGGGAACCCCCGGCAGCTTGTCGATCCGGCGCCAGTTTTCGCCGCCATCCTCGGTGACCTGGATAAGGCCGTCGTCGGTGCCGGCGTAGATGAGTCCCGGTACGAGCGGTGACTCGGAGACGTTGACGATGGTGTTGAACATCGACATCGCGTACAGGTCCCAGGGCGAGTCGTAGCTCCAGGTGCGGCCCATGACGGGCTGGCGCACACGGTTTTCGTTACGTGTCAGGTCGCCGCTGATCGGTTCCCAGCTATCGCCGTAATTCGTACTCTTCCACACGCGCTGCGTACCGAAGTACAGCGTGGCCGAATCGTGAGGGCTGATGAGGATCGGTGCGTCCCAGTTGTAGCGATCGGGCGCTTCGCCCTCGCGGGCCTGCGGGCGGATGTAGACATTCTCGCCGGTCCTGCGGTCGTAGCGTGCCAGGTTGCCCTGCTGCCATTGCGCATAGATGATATCCGGGTTGTTCGGGTCCACGGCGGACTGATGGCCGTCGCCGAACAGTGTTACGAACCAGTCAGAATGCCGGATGCCGATATTGTTATCGGTCCGTGACGGTCCGCCGTGGCTGTTGTTGTCCTGCGTGCCGCCGTACACATTATAGAAAGGCTCGTCGTAGTCGACGGCGACCTTGTAGTACTGCGTGATCGGCATGTTGCTGATGAAGCGCCAGGTCTTGCCGAGGTCGTAGCTCTCGTAAAGCCCGCCGTCGTTGCCGACGAGGATGTAGTCCTCGTCGTCCGGGTTGAAGGCCATGGCATGGTGGTCGACGTGCTTGGTGTCGTGGGCGAGCTTCTGCATCGTCTTGCCGCCGTCTTCCGTCACATGCAGGTTCACATCGGCGTGGTACACGCGGTCGAACTGGTGCGGGCTTGCCCACAGCTCGTTGTAGTAGTGGGGCCCGGTACCGCCCGGCGCGTAATCCGCGCCCTTGACCCAGCTCTCGCCGCCGTCTTCCGAGCGATACATTGCACCGGTTCGGTTGGCAAGCTCGATCGTTGCGTAGATTACGTCCGGTTTCTGCGGCGATATCGCGAGACCGGTCTTTGCCATGACTTCCTCGGGCAGTCCCTCGGTCAGTTCGCGCCAGGTCTCGCCGCCGTCTTCCGACTTGTGAATGCCGGTAGCCGGGCCGCCATCGAGTAACACGGCGACGTTGCGGAAACGCTGCCAGGTCACCGCGTACATTACGTCCGGGTTGCGCGGGTCCATGTGCACCTCGGAAACGCCGGTGTAACGATCATCGAGTTCGGTGTTGCCGTGACCGTCGCCCAGCACCTTGCGCCAGTTCTCGCCGCCGTCGGTCGATTTGAACAGGCCGCGATCACCACCCCCGGACCAGAGTGGGCCCTGCGCTGCGACGAACACCACGTTCGAATCGCGCGGATCGATCCGGATCATGCCGATGTGCTCGGAATCCTCGAGGCCCAGCTTTTCCCAGTTACTGCCACCGTCCCGGCTGCGGTAGACGCCCGCACCGTAGCCTACGTGCCGCCCGCTGATATTCTCGCCCGTGCCGACCCAGATCGTGCTCGAATTGTTCGGGTCGATCGCGATGCAGCCGATCGAGTAGGCGTCCTCGTTCTCGAAGATGGCCTCCCAGGTCGTGCCCTCGTTGACCGTCTTCCACACGCCGCCGCTGCCGACGCCTACGTACCAGGTGCTCTGGTCATCAGGATCGATTGCGATATCGGAAATGCGGCCCGACATGAATGCCGGTCCGATGCTGCGCATCTCCAGGCCCTTGAATGTCTGTTCGTTGAATCCGGGATCGACCTTGTCTTCGTCGGCAGCGAATGCCGGGGCCGCGACGAACGTGAATACGGCAGCAATGAGCGTGAATCGCTTCATGGTTTCCCCTGTTTGATAGTGTTGGCGGTGGCGCGGAGGAATTGATGTTCTTTGATGGTGCATTCTATACGCTTACGCGATACGAGTTCGAGTAACATCAGGCATGGTCAGGCAGCCCCGGACGTCGCGCCACCTGAACGAACAACGGAGCCGTAAGCACATGATTCGTATAGGATTGCTAGGCGCATCGCGGGTTTCCTGTTATGCGATCATCGAACCCGCTGCAACAATCGACGGCGTCGAGGTCACTGCCGTCGCGGCACGTGATCCTGCGCGCGCAGCACAGTTCGCGAAAGACCATGGAATCCCGCAGGTCGAGGGCGACTACGAATCGCTGGTCAGGAGCGACGCGGTCGACCTCGTCTACAACGGCCTGCCACCGAACGGTCACGCGCGCTGGTCGATCGCCGCTCTCGAGGCAGGCAAGCACGTGTTGTGCGAAAAGCCCTTTGCCATGAATGCCCGGCAAGCCAGCGAAATGGTCGAGGCGGCCGCACGCACCGGCAATGTCCTGATCGAGGCATATCACTATCGCTTTCATCCG
>Ga0209536_100003147_pt1 | contig 26655 bp, 21 predicted proteins | sample DeeMarSeWOR28_12_FD_187461 | JGI IMG/M metagenome (GOLD analysis project Ga0209536, IMG submission 187461) | Marine sediment microbial communities from White Oak River estuary, North Carolina - WOR-2-8_12 (SPAdes) (version 2) | ecosystem: Environmental > Aquatic > Marine > Intertidal zone >...
TCGTGAGGTCGGCGATCTCCTCGATGAGCTCGGCGCCACCCGTCTGGTTGGATTCCTTCTTGAGTTGCGTCGTGATCGCGATGACCTTCTTCAAGCGTTCGGTCGGGTCTGGCTCGGAGACGGGCAGGTCTGCGAGCAACATCGCGACGTGGTTCCCGCCAGATGGGCCGCTTGCCTTGCGCGTGTTCACCGGAAGCATCGTCCGGAAGCCTTCGATTGCGTCGACGTTTTCGTTGCGACGGATCAGGAACCGGCGGACGGCGCCGGTCGTCGTGGCGACGACGACATCGTTGATGGTGCCACCGAGCGCGTTCTTGACCGCTTTGACGTCATCGAGTCGAAGCGACGTCCAGTCGAATCGCCGATACGGGCTGATGTCCCGCTCCGTGAACAGGGTCTTTGGTGCGGGCTTCATCCCCGAAGTGAGGAGCCGGCGAACGCCTTGGAAGTTGTCGCGGACGCGCGGCATGAAGTGTGTGAGCTCCCGCAGACCGTCGACCCGATGCTTGAGCTCGGAGCGCAAAAGCTCGACTCGGCCCGGCACGGGGCGCGGCTTCCACTCTTTGGGTTTGCGCTCCTCTGCGTTCGGCATGATCTGCAGGAGGGCTTGAAGAAGCTCGACGCCTGCGACGCCGTCGACCATGCAGTGATGCACCTTGACGACGAGTGCGAACATGTCGTTCTCGACGCCTTCGACCACCCAGAACTCCCAAAGCGGACGGCTGCGATCGAGATGCTGGGAAAACAAACGGCCCACCAGTCGCTTCAGCGAACGCTCGTCGCCGGGCATCGGCAAGCGCGTGTGTCTCAGGTGGAAGTGCATGTTGAAGCGCTCGTCATCGACCCATACCGGATGACTCAGACCGGGCACCCATTCGATGCGCTGCCGGTAGCGAGGGATCGCGTCCAGCGCTGCCTCTGTGTATCGGCTGAGTCGCTCGATATCGAGACCACCATGCTCCAACGTGAGGGGCTTGGCGTCGAATAGAAGGGCGGCGCCCACATGCATCGGCGCGGTCTTCGCCTCCACATCGAGGAACGTTGCGTCGAGCGCGCTCAAACGCTCGTGAAAGGTGTTCCGCATGGCAGCAGTTATACCTAGCAAAATGTGATCCCGTCTGCGTTCGCAGTGATATTCGGATTGTCGGGCTCGTGGGCTTAGCGGTGGACGCAAATGATGCGCCTGGCGCTTCTCGGAACGAATAATATGCGCTCCCCCTGCTCGGGACCAGCGCTCGCACAGAAGATGGGATAAAAGCGGAGGTATGTCGCAACTTCTGACCAGAGATTTGATGACTCAGCCTGTGGTCACGGTTGGGCCGACCAGCCCGCTTCGCGAAGTGATCAAGCTCATGGAGACCCACAGGATTCGCCACGTGGCGGTGGTCGAGCCCGGCACGGACCACCTGCTTGGGCTGATCTCGCACCGCGACGTCCTTCGAAGCCAAGAGGGAAGCCTCTCGGGTTCTCCGTCCGATGAGCAAGTGCACATGAACCGGTGGATCGAAGCCCGCTGGGTGATGACGAAAGAAGTGCGCACCGTCTATCCTGAAACACCTGTGCTCGAAGCTGCACTGATGTTGCGTTCGCACGGTTACGGCTGTGCACCCGTTGTCGAGAAGGGACGCTTGGTCGGCATGCTAACCGAGTCGGATTTCGTGGACTACGCGATTCAGAGCTTGTCCGATCCGGGCGTTTGATCGCGAGCACCCGTTTCCGCTAGAGACTTCGATCTCGAGATATGGCATGGTGCTTGCTCTGGCATAGGATATGGCCATCAAGACCATCGTCGTCGGTACCGATCTCGGGGAGTCCGGACGTAGAGCGATGCAACTCGCCGTTCACACCGCGCGCGCGACGAGCGCAACGCTTTGGCTGGTGCATGCGAGCGAAGTGGGCTTGGAGCATGGGTGGCGCGACCTCCCGCTCGGTGCCCGCACGGCCGCGCATGCGTTGCGCCAGCGACTGAAGGGACGCTTTGAGAATTCACTCCGGGAGCTCGAAAACGAGCGCAAGGAGTGCGAGGCGGCCGGCTTGAGCGCACAAACTTCGTGCGAGGAGGGGCAGCCGTGGGAGACGATCCTGCGCACTGCCGTTTCCGTCAATGCAGACCTCATCGCCGTGGGTGATCCGGTCGGAGCGATCGGCTTGCCTGAGCGCTTGCTTGGCTCGACGGCCGAGCGGGTGGTGCGACAGGCCCCGTGCTCCGTGCTGGTGTCCTGCGGGAGGCTCCGCGAAGACTACCGCGGAGCCCGCGTTGCCGTTGGCGTCGATTTCTCGGCCCATGGCATCGAAGCCGTTCGCTGGGCGCGCGACGTGGCCAGCGCCATCGACGGTGACGTCGCGCTGTTTCACGTCGTCCCGCACCCGATCACGGAGACCATGTTGCCCACCGAATGGCCCAGCGTTCTGGAAGGGCTGTCTTCGGCGGCAAGGTCCCGGCTCGAGCAGCTCATCGTGAGCGAGGGCCTCCAGCCCGACACCTCGATTCGCGTGCTTGATGGACCGGTCGGCAAAAATCTCTGTAATGCAACTGCCGAAGCAGGCGCGGACTTGCTCTTCGTCGGCTGTCGGGGTCAGGGGCGGCTGCGCGGAATGATGCTCGGAAGCGCTTCGCAGTACTGCCTGCGCTACTCTCCGGTTCCCGTGCTTGCCGTGCGCCCTTGACTCGTCAGGGCTTCAGCAGCGCTTCGAGTCGGCGCTGATTCACCTCAGCCGGCGCCGAGGTATCGAGGCGGACGTGCTCCGATTTCGGTAGCTCGTCCATCGGCTGGAAACGCGCCTCGAACTCGTCGAGTAGATCGGTCCGCGCATCGCTTTCGTGGACGCCTCCGGCCTCTCGTTTAGCCAAGCGTTCGAGCAGCAGGTCCCGCGAGGCGACGCATTCGATCATGGTGAAGGGCACCCCTCGCCGCGTCGCAAGCTCTCGTGCGGCCGCCCGCATCGCGGCGCTGCGGAAAGAGGCGTCGATCACCACCGGGCGCCCCGACGCAACGACCGTTTCGGCGGCCGACAAGACCTCTCGGTACACGGCTTCTGTCGTGCTTGGCGAGTAGGCGCCCGACCAAGGCTCGCTGCCGAGCGATTCTTCCGGCCGGCTGCCCATCAGGTGCTTGCGTGTCCGATCCGAGCTGACCACGGGTGCCGAGAGAAGCTCCCCGATGAAGGCCGCAGTACGGCTCTTGCCGCTCGCCACCATCCCGCTGACGGCGATGATTCGGGGAGGCACCAGAGGAGGACGCTCGAACGCCAGGGACAAGATGAAATAGCGTCTTGCCTGGTGCCTGGCGCGCTCCCTGGTAGCTGCGCAGGCCTCTACATCGGCCGCGAGGAAGGAGGCGATCTTCCCCCGCACGAAGGCGCGGTAGCTCTCGTAGAAATCGACGACCGAGTACAAACCGAAGTCGTGCGTCGCTCGCGAGTATCGGGCCAGCAACCTCTCGGCGAGGTCGACTCGCCCGTGCCATGCTAGATCCATCGACAAGAAGGCGATGTCGGAGCACACGTCGCCAAAGCGAAAACGGTCATTGAACTCGATACAATCGATGATGGAGATCGAACCATCTCGTTGGAAATAGACGTGCTCGAGGCGAAGATCTCCATGGCCGTCTCGCACACGCCCGGCCTCGATTCGCGCGGCGAAACGCGCCTCGTCCTGAAGGAATGCCAACTGCCATTCCTCGATCTCTCGAGCTTGGTCCGCATTCAAGTACTCGGAGATCCTGTCGCGCGTTTGCTCGAAGTTCTCGCGCACGTTGCGGCGGATCGTCTCGACCTCTCCGTGTTGCGAGGTTTCGGCGTCGCAGCGCGCGCCCTCGTGAAAGTTCGCGATGTGATCGGCAAGCTCGTCGATGCGACCGGGCGCCAGCGCCCCGTTGCTCAGCAGAGCGTCGCCACGTTCCTCCTCGGACAAGCGAAGCATGTGAACCGCCCAATCGACGATTCGTCCATCTCCGTCGATCGCGTGCACTCCGTCGCCACCGACCGTCACCGGTACCACTCCGAGATAGACCTCGGGTGCGAGCCTCCGGTTGAGGCGGACTTCCGCCTCGCACGCTTGGTGTCTCGCCTCGAGCGTGGTGAAGTCGAGGAAGCCGAAGTCGACAGGCCGTTTGACCTTGAAGACCTCGGACTCACCCAAGAAGACCCACGAGATGTGTGTCTCGATGAGCTCGAAGCCGATCGCCTGGAGGTCTGTCTTCACGTCGCCCATGTCATCGCTCGGGGCACACTTACCATACCAAGCTCGGGTACCCCGCCCACGTTGCCCGTCGTCCAACTTGCGCTACTTACAGAACATGGAAAAAACGTGGATACTAGTGGCCCATCAGGCAGGCGCTCGGATCTTCGAAAACCATGGCACGGGCAAAGGGCTCGAGCTGGTCGAGCAGCTGGAGCATCCGCAAGGCCGCCAGCGTGATGGCGAGATCGATTCCGATCGTCCCGGGCGATCGTTTCGGAAGAACAGCTCCGACCCGCGCCGCGCCGCCATGAGCCGCAGCGAAGGCCCGCATGAGCACGCTGTCGCCGGGTTCGCCCGCGATCTCGCGCAGCGGCTACAGCAAGGCCGGGTAGAAGACCGGTTCCAGCGCCTGGTCCTCGTTGCGCCGCCGCAGTTTCTGGGGCTACTGCGCTCAGCGCTCGATGCTCCCACCGAGCAACTCGTGATCGGTTCTCTCGACAAGGATCTCGCGCGAGCCGAGGAAGCGGAGCTGATCGAGCACATCGGCGAGATCATCGCCGTTTGATCAAGCGCTCCACTGGCGAGCGCATGAAACGAAGAGGGAGATGAGATGGCTAACTTCGAGATGCCCGTGACCGAGTACATGACTACGCCCGTGGAGACGGTTTGCATCGGCGAGACCCTGATCACCGCCAACGAGCTATTCTTGGGGCAGGGCGTCTCTGCACTCGGCGTCGTCGATGACGATGGGGTGCTCAAGGGCGTGATCTCCCGCACGGACATCTTGCACGCCGCGGTCTACACCCACGGCGAGACGTTCCGCGTGCCCGATCGGCCGGTCGAGGAGCTAATGAACTCGCCGGTCCTGGCAGCCGGCCCAGACGCTAGCGTTTCCGACGCCGCCAAGTTGATGCTCAAGAACCGCGTGCACCGGGTGTTCGTGACGAGGGACGGCAAGCCGGAGGGTGTCCTTTCGACCCGAGACCTCATGCGGGCGGTTCGCGAGAAGCGCGTCAAGACTCCCATTGCGGAGATCGCGTCCGGATCGGTGGTGAAGGTGAAGGCCGACGACCCAATCGCGCTGGCGGTCGACCGGCTAGACCTCTCGAACAAGCACGGACTCGTCGTGGTCGAAGGCGATTTTCCCATTGGCGTTTTCGATCAATCGTGCGCTCTGCAATCCCGTCGGCTTCCGCCCAACACCGCGGTCGAGCACGCCATGGACGTGCGCATCCTGATCCTGCCAGGCGGAATCGGCATAGGCCGCGCGGCTGAGCAAGCGCTGAGCATGAACGTCCGCCGGATCCTCATCGAGAGCGACCTGGGCGTGAAGGGGATCGTAGGTGGACTCGATTTCGCCAGGGTGATGGGGTAGGGGCCGGCTTCAGCGTTTAGTTAGATCAGACCCACCCGTCCGCACACGAGCGCCTATCCTTCGGGCTCGCGCTATTGGGGATCCCGAGCGATCACAACCACTTCTGAATATGCATCCCCAGCGCCGCAGGTCTCATCGGGGAGCGGTCCTTGGGGCGTACTCGGAAGCGGAGCTCGTGGCCGCCACTGGCGCGCACGGCGAAGGCGCCCTGCCAGGTGCTGCGGTCGTTGGTGTTTTCGGTTTCGAATGGAACGACGATGCGCGACGAGAGGTCGTGCATCCGGCGACCGAACGTGACGACGGCTTCGACCTCGAGATCTCGGGCATCGAGCCCTGGGTGGTGGAGCGTCAGCTCGGCGGAGACGTTCGTTCCGACGACGATTTCGTCTCTGCCCAGTCCTGCAAAGCGAACGCTTTCCATCGCAATCTCGTTCCAGCGGGTGCGGATGTCCTCCGCGACTTCGGCGAGTGCGAAGAGCGGGCGGTAGTTTGACTCGCGAAGCGCCACCGCGTCCTTCATCGCGGGCTCGTAGAACATGTCCGCGTAGTTCGTCACCATCCGGCGGGAGGAGAAGCGCGGAATGATGCTCGACATGCTCGCCTTCATGCGTTCGACCCATTCGACCGGCACGCCCTGCGCATTTCGGTCGTGGTACGCCGGCAGGATCTCGCCTTCGAGCAATGCCATCGTGACCGCCCGGTCGTACGCGCTCGGATCGTGGATCGAGCCTGCGGGCAGATCGATGACCCAGCCGTTGTCACCCTGGTAGCCTTCGAGCCACCAGCCGTCATCGACGCTGAGGTTCAAGCATCCGTTCATTGCGGCTTTCATTCCGGAGGTGCCGCTCGCTTCGAGCGGGCGAGTCGGCGTGTTGAGCCAAATGTCGCACCCGGCGACCATCCTGCGCGCCTCGTCGATGGAGTAGTCCTCCATGAAGATGACGCGGCCCGCAAGATCGGGGTGCTTCGATGCTTGGTAGACTCGCTGCAGAAGCGCCTGGCCATGCCCATCGGCGGGGTGTGCCTTGCCGGCGTAGATCATCGTTGCGCCGGGGGTGCCATTGAGGAGCTTGGAGAGGCGGGCGGGATCGGTGAGCAGCAAGTCGGCGCGCTTGTATGGCGCAAAGCGCCGCGCGAAGCCGATCAGCAGCCGGTCTTCGTCGAGGTGGTCGAGGATGTCTCGCAGCAGCGAAAGGTCTTCGCGACGCCTCGTCCAAGTCTGCGTCAAATGTTCTTTGAGCCAGTCGATGTAGTCGGTGCGCAGCTCGCGATGTATCGACCAAATCTCCGCCGGGTCATGGTCGCGCAGCCAGTCCCATTGGAACCGGTCTTCGATGTTTTCGCGCCAATTGTGGCCCATCTCTCGCTCGAAGAGGCGCTGCCACCGGGGAGCCACCCAGGTCGAGACGTGCACGCCGTTGGTGATGCTCGTGCAAGGCACGTCGTCCGCGTCGTCGAGCTCGGGATAGAATTGGAGGAACATGTCGCGGGCGACTTCACCGTGCTTTGCGCTCACGCCGTTGATCCGTTCGGAGCTCCTGACCGCGAGCGCCGTCGTGCCGAACTCGTTGGGGGCGCCGCGCGGCGTATGACCCATCGCCATCAAGCGGGGCCAGTCCAAACGAAGCACGTGCTCGAACCGCGTGAGATACGGGCGCACCATCTCTTCGGGAAAGTGGTCGTGCCCTGCGGGTACCGGGGTGTGTGTCGTGAAGACCGTCGTGTTGCGAATGTACTCGAACGCCTCCACCGACCGGAGGCCGTGGCGCTGAATCAAATGCGCCGCGCGCGCAATGAGCAAGAAGGCGCTGTGACCCTCGTTCATGTGGAAGACGTCGGGTTCGATGTCTAGCTCGGTTAGCAATTGGTAGCCTCCGAGGCCGAGAATCATTTCCTGACGCAGGCGGTGGGCGGAGTCGCCGCCATACAGACGGTTTGTAATAGCTCGGTCCTCCGGACGGTTCTCGGGCAAGTTGGTGTCGAGCAAGAACAGCGGGACTCTTCCGACGTCGAGCTGCCAGGCGCCCACTTGCACGGGGCCGGTCGGCAGCGGGACGGTCACCCTCAGCGGAGCGTACTGACCGGCCATCACCTGCTTGAAAGGTGGGCTGCCGAAGTCGTTGGTGTCGCCGAGGTGCTCTTGTCGCCCGTCGCGGTCGATCATCTGGTGGAAATAGCCTTCGTGGTACGCCAGGCCGACCGCACAGAGCGGTAAATCGAGGTCGCTCGCCGCCTTGAGATGGTCTCCAGCGAGGATGCCGAGCCCTCCCGAATAGAGCTTCAGGAAGCCGGCGATGCCGAACTCCATGCAGAAGTAAGCGATTCGGGGGTCTTTGGTCTGTGTCGATTCGCTCATTTCGCGCGCTAAGCGCACGACGTCTGCGACGTAGTCCTCGTCCAACGCGAGATTCATCAAACGATTGGGCTTGACCTGATCGAGAAGCGCGTGCGGGTTTTCTTCGAGCTTGAACCAAAGCGCCGGATCGATCCTCTTGAACAACGACGCGACGTCCGGGTGCCAGCGCCACCAGAGATTGGCAGCGATGTCTTGGAGTGGCTGAAGCTCACTTGGGAGCGCGTTGGAGACCGAGAACGTGCGCGTGTAGGGGGCAGCCTCTTCGCCTTCCTTGGCTGGAGGTTTCACGAACGGGCCAAAAACGCCGGAGTCCGCAGAGACGGCTGGCATGGACACCACGCTCAAACGCTCCATCGGTAGCTCTTTTAGCCGTGCTGCACCTGCTTGCAGCGCCAGCCGGTGTGCCTCCTCGTAGTGCTCCATGAAATTCGACCAGTCGGTCAGCGCGGCGGTTCGGAGCGACGCTTGCCTCAACGATTCGCGATCCTCGAGCGGTAGGTCGATGAATTCGAGGAGGGCCTTCCTGATTGACTCGCACACCGCGTCGAAGGCCACGCCTTCACGCTTGAGCACTCGAACACCGGTACGCTTTCCGTCGCCTTGAGCTGCGACCCAGCGCCCAAAGCCAGCCCGGTCGGTGGTGATCGCGGGGACCCCGAAGGCCACCGCTTCGAGCGGCGTGTATCCCCAAGGTTCGTAGAATGAGGGGAAGACGCCGAGGTCCGCGCCGGGAAGGAGGTCCCAGTACTTCTGACGAATCAGCGGATCGGTGCCATCGAGGTAGATCGGGACGTGCACGACATGCACCGGCGCACCGGGCGCGTTCTTGATCCCGAGCGCATTGAGCTGATTGGTGATCGGATCGTTCGCCTCATCGACCAAATCGTGCGTGCATCGCAGTGGAGAGCCCGCACCCGAGCCATGAGCGCGGTCCCACAGCGCTCGCTTCGGTTCTGCGTGACCGGCTGGGAGCATGGCATAGAGGATCACGCGCTTGCCGCCGCGAGACGCAAGCGCGTCAGACAAGCTCCACCCCGCATCCAGGTAGACGTCGACGCCCTTGTTGATGTACTCGTACCGGCCGGCGAGGGCGAAGATCAGTGTCTGCTCGCGGTCGTACTGGTCGCCGGTCGTCAGCTCGGCGAGCTTGAAAAGATCTTCTCGTGCCTGCTGCCGTTGTTCGGGAGCAACGGGCTTTGCACCAAAGCCATTGGGCAAAATCACGTCGGGCTTTCGGCCCAACAAGTGCTCGCATTCGAGTGCCGTGATCTCGCTCACCGTCGTGAACACGTCCGCTTCGCGCGCCGCAACCGACTCCATCGAGTGCTTCGAGGAGACGTTGAGCTCTTTCGCTGCAACCAGCGGGTCGACGTCTGGCAGCGACTGGTAGAAATTGGGGTCGGCGCGCCGTCCGGCGAGCGAACGACCAAGCATCGTCGCATGCGTCGTGAACACGGTGCCGATTTCGGGGGCTGCCGTCTGCAAGTGGAGGATCGCCCCGGCCGACATCCACTCGTGGGCTTGGACGATCGCGTCCTGCCGTGCGGGCAAAAGGAAGCGGTCCCGAATGTGTGCAATCACCACTCCGGCCCCGTGCGCAAACAAGACCGGGTCGTAGTAGTCCCAGGCGCCGAACAGCGAATCGAGACCGTACTTCTCCCAGTAGAGGCCGAGGATCTGGTCTTTGCGCGGATAGAGGTTCGAGTGATTGATCAGCAGGCATCGAGGTTCGCCTGGAACGAGCCAACGGCCCATCTCGACACCAATCTCGTGGCCACGAAGCGATTCGGCGAGTTGGGTGTCCCAAACATCCGGCCTGAACTCGGGGGCGACTCCCTGGGCGCGCGGTACGTCGGGGCCGATGGTGATGTAACCATCCTCACCATGGCGTTGCTGAACGTCCGGGACGCGGCTCGCCAATACGGTGTGGATACCACCCACCATGTTGCAAACTTCCCAAGAGATCTCGAAGAATACTGACTTGCTCATATTCGAATCCGCTTCTCGGGGGGCGCCAGTACCGAGAGATTCAAGTCTTTCATGACATTCATATAGTGGATAAACGCGTCGTACGGGCCCTCATAAGGGCTGAAGTAGTCATGCACCTCTGCGTCTGAGGCGGACTTGGTCGCCATGTAATAGAAATGGTCCGAGGTCTGCAAGCGTCTCCAGAGTGCGAGCAGGTGGGAATTGTTGCGTCGGCGAATCGCCGGGCCCAGGGAATAGATCTCGTTTAGCGCGCGCTGCTGCATCGCGTTGCCGCGCCAAGCGCTGATGTCGCGCGCTTCGTCGGCCCACGACACCGTTCGATGGAAGGGAAGCTCGCCGAGGGCGGGGTAGCGGTCGATCACCTGGCTGGGCGTTTGGATGTCCCAGTGTGGGTGGGTGAACAGGAGGTCGGGTAGGTGCTCGAGGAACTCGAAAATCCCGGTTTCCTTCCATTGATGCTCACCAAACGTCTCGTAGTCCATGAACAGATTGATCACGTCGCCTGCGCCGCTGTGGTCGTGGACCCAGCCAGCAAACTTGTCGGCGGTCAATGGGTACTCGGCCCACGCTTGGTTCGAGAAACGAAACGCGATGTCGTCCGATAGCTTGTAGTTTTTGGTCAGCAGCCGCATCTCGCGACCTGCGACTTTGTATACGAAGTTCGGGCTTCTCCAATCCAGGATGTCGTCGGCGCCCTCGCAGATCATCGCGTCGAACCCGAGGTCGGCGATGAACTGTCCAATCTCGTCGTTGTAGATGAGCTCGGTATTGCGAAACACGCGCGGGGTCTGGCCGAACTCCTTTTGGACGAGCCCGACCTGCATGTCGATCTGCTCTTTGTATTCGTCCTTGTCGTAGAGCGCCGCGAGGCTGTGGTAGTATGTCTCTGCGACGAACTCGACGGCTCCCGTGTCGGCGAGTCGCACGAAGCTGTCCATGACCTTGGGCGCGTACTTCTTCATCTGCTCGATTGCGACGCCCGTGATCGAGTAGGAAACGCGAAATCGGCCGTCGGTGCGCTCGATCAGGCGCAGCATCGAGTGGTTTGCGGGGAGGTAGCACTTGTCGGCGACCTTACGGAGGACTTCCGCGTTGAGCTTCTCGTCGAAATACTCGTGGTCGCGGCCGACCTGCAGCGCGCCATACGGCTTCAGCCGGTACGGCTGGTGCACCTCAAAATAGAAACAAACGGACGGCATGATTCTCCTCAACCCCGTACGACCGATTTGTACACAGGAACGAGCTTTTCTGCGGCTGCATCCCAATGGATGTGCCGGATCTCTTCCCGCGCACGCTCGATCAGCGTGTTCCGGAGCTCCGGGAGCTCCAAGATCGCCACGATCTGGCTCGCCATCTTGTCGACGTCCCAGAAGTCGACCTTGAGCGCGTTTCGCAAGACTTCGGAAACCCCGGACTGTTTCGACACGATGACCGGACGGTCGTAGCTCATCGCCTCGAGCGGTGCGATCCCGAATGGCTCCGACACCGATGGCATGACGTAAACATCCGCTGTCGAGAACGCACGTTCAATTTCGGCGCCGCGCAGCCAGCCAGGGAACCGGAACGACTTCGTGATGCCGAGGTCCTTGACGAGCGCCTCCATCCTCGGAAGCATGTCTCCAGCCCCTGCCATGATGAACACGGCATCGGGCACGTGCTCCAAGACGCGAGCGGCAGCTTGCACGAAGTACTCGGGCCCCTTCTGAAACGTCACACGGCCGAGGAACAATACGACCGGACCGGTCGATTTGCGCTGCTGCTTGTAGGCCTGAACCGTTTCACGCGCGTAGACGCCGTTGTGAACGACGGAGATCTTGTCGAGGGATGTCCCATGCACGCGGTTGATCAGCTTCCGTGTGTAGTAGCTGACGGCGATGACCCGAGTCGCGTGCTCCAGTCCTAAGCGTTCGATCGACACGATGTCACGATCCGCGCCTTGGCCCGCACGGTCATACTCCAGGCTGTGTACGTGGACCAACAAGGGCGCGCCCGCGCGATGCGCGATTTCGACCCCCGCAGGGAAGGTCATCCAGTCGTGGGCATGCACCAGATCGTACTTCTCGCCGGCGACGCGCCGTGTGGCCGACATGGCGTACCGAGCAACTTCGGCGAAGAGGTTGTCTCCGTAGTGGGCGCCGCTTGCCGATTCCTCTACGATGGGCGCATCGCCTCCAGGGACGTGCGCGTACTCGAGCCGCGTAGTCAGGGCCGGCGGCCCTGGAAGGTCCGGATGACTTTCCGGAGCGAACATGCGTTCGACGTCTGTTGGTAGCAACTTTTGGGTCGTTACGAGCTCTTGATACGTCGCCTCGTCGAGGTACGGCTTGAGCATGGCGGGGACTCGGATCGTCCGCAGCTCTGTAGCCGTTCCGCTCACGGCTTCGGCTTGGGCAGCCTCGACCGCGGCAATGAAGATCGGGTCGGTCGCGAGCGTCGGCTCGGCCGCGAGCAGGGCGGCGAAGGGCTCAGGCATCTGCCGCGGCGCGTCCGTCCACACCTCGGGTGTCGGGGCCGCCGAAGCCGCCCCGAGCAGGTGCATGTGAGGTGCGTCCTCCTCGCCGTAGAGCTTCGGGACGAGGAAATCGATTTCGATGCCACGGTGCGCAAGCGCGGTGGTCAGACCCTCGCAGGCGGTGCCGAGGCCGCCGCTGATGTGGGGAGGGTACTCCCAGCCAAGCATCAAGATCTTCATGGGCTTGCCATCTTAGCGACTCGAAGCACTTCGGACACGCTCCATGCCTGAGCGGGGGCGCCCCCCGGACGATGAGGAGCGTCCCCATCGAAAACCTCGCCGATCTGACCGATGCAGCCTTCGGTGCGGAGGTGCGCACTCAGCGCGGCCAGCACGGGCATCATTTCCTCCTTTGCGGCGTCGGGGCCTTCGACCGCGGCGACCGCGTCGGCGTAGAGCCCGAGAAGCCACGGCCAAACGGTGCCCTGATGATACGCGCGGTCCCGTTCGGTCTGTGCGCCTCGGTAGAACGCTTGGTATGCCGGGTCGTCAGGCGAGAGCGTGCGCATCCCCACGGGGGTGAGGAGCTTGTCGCGCACCGCGTCGAGGGCCCGCTGCTTGCGTTCCTTTTGAATCGGTATGCCGGGCAGCACCAAGGCCCAAAGCTGGTTGGGCCGGAGCTTTCCGTCGGGATGATGTCCGTCGTGTGTGTCGGTCAAGAAGCCCTGATCTTGGAGCCAGAACTTTTCCTCGAAATGATCGGATAGTTTCTTCGCTGTTTCGCTCCAAGTTTTCACGAACTCGGGGCGCAGCTTCTTCGCCCAGCGAAGCGCGGACTGCAGCCCCGAGAGCCAAAGCGCGTTGAGATCGACGGCATACCCCTGTCGTGGCGTGACTGCGTGGCCGTCGACGAGCGCGTCCATCCAAGTGAGCGCCCACGGTCCGTGCTCGACGAATAGGAACCCCTGCGCGTCGATGCGCACGCGCGGATCGGCCCCTGCCGCGATGCGCTCGATCAAATCGAGGCAGGCGTCCTGTAGGCCGGTGATGCGCTGGCTGCGTGTGCGCTTCGCGGTGAGCGAGGTCGCGCGAATGAACAAAAGCGACGCGTCGATCGCTTCTGCATTGGACGGCACGTCACCGCTCTCGGGGATATTCGGGACCAGCCCGTTCTCGAGCCGGCTCGCCAAGGATTCTAGGATGTCGAGCGCCTTGCTGACTTCGTCACGGGCGAGGCACAAGCCAGGCAAGGCGATCAGCGCATCCCGAGACCACTCACCGAACCAGGGGTAGCCCGCGATGACACCGGTTCGGCCGCCTGCGAGCTCGACCAGGTACGCTTCGGCCGCGTCCTCGAGCTCATGAATGAACGAGCGATGGTGCGCGAGAACCGAGCTCAGCACCTGGGGCTCGTGGCTGGTCGCGGGCTTGGTGCCGAGGCGGATGCAAAACGCGCCATCGTGCTCGAGCCGCAGGCGAAACTCTCCCGGTGTGAACAGATCCTCGGCGTCGTCGTAGCCGCGCGCGCGCTCCCACTCGTAATGGACGCCTTCGTACCAATGTCCGTCGGCGTGGAATCCGCCGGGAGCGCCGTGGAGGCTTGCGATGAGTGCGGGGACGTTCTTGTAGGGATGCATGGCGACCTGGAGCGAGTCTCCATGCTGGACGTCGATCTCGCCGTTCATGAACGGATTGGCGAAGGTCAGCTCGTGAATCGGGCGACAGCGGATCAACGGGCGGAGGCGAAGGTCGACCGGCTTCTGCAGCCCTTCGATCGAGTACCGAATCCACACCGCGTCAGCTTCGTCTTCCAGCCACAGCTCGCGGGTAACGGTCAAGCCCGCGAACTGGTAGGTCCAACGCGGCAGCGGCTCGAACCGAGATAGGTAGTCGACACCGCGTGGCTCGATCACCGTGCCCCAGTTGTAGCTATGGAGCGCGATTTCTTGATCGGCGCCAACGTCGAACCACTCTTCAACCTCGGCGACCATGTTGAGCGGCTCTCCGACGCCCGGCTCCCGAACCGTGAGAAGGCTGTGGTACTTGCGGCGCGGGCAGCGATCAATCGTTCCGATCGCGAACGAGCCACCTCGGTTGACGCTCAACCACTCGGCATCCGGGGTCGTCGCCGTGGCGGCGACTTCGGTGGAGTCATCAGCACTCCCCGGCTCCTTCGAAACAAGACGCAGGCCTGGCGCGCCGTCAGAGCGAGCAGGAAACCAACTGGGCAGGATCACGATGAGTACCCCCTAAAAAGCCCGGCGCGGCGCCGGATTGAAAAGAACCTCCTAAGCAGGAGGCGTGCCAAAGCCTGACCCAGACAGCTGCGCCGTTCCATCACAACTCGCCAACATCATGCACCCCGCAGGGCGCAACGGATGCGGCTTGAAGATCTCGTCGCGCAACGGATGCGCCTTTCTAGCCACGCGCTTCGTACCAAGCCCGCTCCAACGACTCCTGGTCGTTCGGATGCGCGATGGAAATCAGCAGCTGGGCTCGCTCATTCAGTGTCTTCCCGTAGAGATCGACCGCACCGTTTTCGGTAATGATGAATCGGACATGGGCACGGGTCGTGACGACCCCTGCACCAGCTCGAAGCGTGGGCACGATTCTGGGGACTCCCTTTACGGTCCGGCTTGTGAGAGCGATGATCGGTTTACCGCCTTCGGAGGTCATCGCGCCGCGGATGAAATCCATCTGGCCGCCGACACCCGAGACCACGCGGTGCCCGATGGAGTCGGCGCACACCTGGCCCGTGAGATCGATTTCGATGGCGGAGTTGATGGCTGTGACCTTGGGGTTCCGGTTGATGACGTTGACGCGGTTCACGTATCCGATGTCGTACTGCGCGATCGACGGGTTGTCGTCGATGAAGTCGTAGAGGCGCCTGGTTCCGACGACGAAACCGGAAATCGTGCGGCCGGGATGGACCTTCTTGAGGCTGTTGTCGACCGCACCGCACTCGAGCAGCGGCAGGAGGCCGTCGGACCACATTTCGGTGTGGACACCGAGATGGCGGTGGCTCTTGAGTGCCGCAAGCACGGCGTCAGGAACCGCCCCGATACCCATTTGGAGTGTCGCCCCATCCTCGATGAGTTGCGCCGCGTGATGTCCGATGGCCTGTTCCTCCTCGCTCGGTGGAGAGGGAGGAGATTCCGGGAGGGGTTCGTCGTGCTCCACCAGCCAGTCGAGCTCGTCGATGTGAACGAAGCCGTCGCCATGGACACGCGGCATGTGCCGGTTGACCTGGGCGATGACGACGCTTGCGGATTCGACCGCGGCTCGCGCGACGTCGACGGACACGCCGAGGCTACAGTAGCCGCGTTTGTCCGGGGGGGATACCTGGACGAGCGCGACGTCGATCGCGCGCCGCCCCGAGCGGAAGAGCGCCGGGATTTCGGATAGGAAGCAGGGCAGGTAGTCGACTCGGTCACCGTCGAGTTGCCGCCGCATGTTGTGTCCGACGAACAGGTTCGCAACGCGAAACGATCGTGCGTACTCGGGCTTCGCGTACTCCGCATCGCCCGAGGTGTGGAGGTGGATCAGCTCGACGTCTCGAAGCCTGTTTGCTTCACCGAGGAGCGCTTTGACCAAGGTCAGCGGCGTGGCGGCGCCGCCGTGCAGGAACACACGCTGATTGGAGTTGATGTGATTGACCGCTTCTTCGGCGGTGCAGAGCTTGGACATGAGGTGCGCCTATTCCGTGGGCTTGGGCTCGGTTTTCGGTTCGGGCTCGAGCTCTCCGGGCGGCGGCTCGCGTCTTCGTTCGAGATCGACCTCGAGTACGGGGTATGGGTCCGGCTGCGTCAGCGGCCCAGAGGTTCGATCGACATTCCCAATCGGCGGGTCCACTTTTTTCTCGGGCGCGTACTCGCGGGCCTGGCCCATCTCGGTGCCCTGAGCGCCGCGAACCCGGCCACTCGCGCAGCCCACAATGAGGCCCGAAAGGCCTATTCCAAGCACGAGCCAGTACCCCAGTCGGGTCATTGGGCCGCCTTTCGCCGGTCGCTGGAGCTGAGCGATGGGTTCACTTCGAGCATTGTGTGGCATTCGGCGCACGTAGAAAGGAGCCTCCCGAAGATCTCGGCCTGGCTCCAGGTCGTCGGATCGTCTTCGACTGGCTCGCCCGGCCGTGGGACGTACTCGTCCTCGCGCACCTTGCCTTCGACCGCGGCCGCAAAGGCCAAGTCGTGCACCTCGTAGGCGAGACGCGTCACCCCCGTGTGGCTCTCCTCGTCGGGGTTGCGTGTACCGTGGAGCGGAGCTTCGGCGAGGAGCTCTGCGGCGCTCTGGAACTCCGTCGTGGAGTCCGCAAGCAAGGCTTCCCACATGCGCTCGACAGCCCAGTAGTGACGCCGCATGTGCATTTGTATGTCTTCGCCTTCGGGCGCCGGCTCTAGCTTGATGGGAGGTCCGCGGTCGAGGGCGTGGTGGCATTGGCCGCAGGCATACGAAAGCCTGGCGAAGCCCATACACGCCTCCTCGAGGTCGCTCGCCTCGCGCACCTGCTCCACGAGCTCACGGGTGATTCGGGCGTATTCCTTGCCCATTTCAGGAGGAGGAACGTGCTCCATGAAGAACGCCAATTTTCGCATCACGTGCTGGGCCACCTCGAGCTCACCTCGGATCAATGCATTGCGGCCAGCTACCGATAGGCCTGCATGTTCCTGCATCACCTGATTGAAGCCTTCAGGCACGCCGGAGTCCTCAATTGCCTGCTTCGAGCCACATTCGCAGCCGCTCGACAGCGCAATCGCAAAGCCCAATGCAATGACCCGCCCGAGCATCTCACCCCTATCATGCGCCGTCCGCAGGCTCGTTCAAGACGCCCTCTGCAACGCCCGCGTTGCCACGCATAGCATCGGTTTTCCGGCTAGTCCCCGTGCGTGAGCAGCAGTGGCACCTGGCTGTCGTGGAGCAGCCGGCGGGCGACGCTTCCGATGAGAAGTCGCTCGATGCCGCTCTTGCCGGTTGTTCCAGCACAAATGAGCGTGGCGTCGACCTTCTTGGCAACCTCGAGGATGCCTTCGGCAGGATCGCCCGTCACCAGGTGAGTCTGGATGCTCGCCGGGTCGATCGAGAAGAGCTCCTCGGCGTCTGCCTCGAGCATCTCCTGCAGGCCGAGGCGAAGGGCTTCACGGCGCTTCTCCGCGGCTTCTCCGACGACAGCTCCGCGATCGGTGTACTCGCCCCACACGTCGAGGTAGCTGTGTACCAGGTGAAGCGAACCGCCGACCATTCCATGAATCGCCCGCGCAACCTCCGCCGCTCGCTTGGCGGGGCCGGAGAAGTCGTAGGAGATGACGATGCAGCTAGGCGACTTCTCGTGTCCGCCGGGAGGGACGACGATGATTGGCGTATGCACCGTCTTGATGACGCGCTCGGTGACGCTTCCGTACATCAGCTTCGAGACGCCGGTCCGTCCGTGGGTTCCAACCACGACCAGGTCGACGTCGTGCTCCTTCGCGTAGTCCCGAATGACCTCATGCACCGTGCCCTCGCGAATGGCGGCGAAGTGCTCGATGCCCGCATCGTCGATTGACTTGGCCTGAGCGTCCAGTGCCTCTTGCGAATCGTTGAGAATTCGGGTGACGGCTTCGGGGCCCGGGCTGTAACTCAAGTCCATCAAGAGATACGTCGGCACTACCGGCGTATGTAGAAGATGGAGCTTGGCCGAGCATTGCTTGGCGAGTCCAATTGCGTAGTCGAGCGCGTGCTGGGCGTTTTCCGAGAAATCGGTAGGTACGAGGATTTGATTGATTTGCATCTCGGTTCCTTCGTCTTCTGAAGTCGCAGGTTCTGCTAACCGCCAAACGTATCGCTAGGCATGATGTGGTCGCGAAGAAGCTTTTCGTTCACGTAGTCGCGCTCCTCCTCCTCGATGTCCTTACGCAGCATCGCCGCGAGCTTCGTCACGCTGCCTTTGAGGTCGTCTGCCGAGCTGGCCTCCCGGATCTGGTCGACCAATCGGTCTAGCTCCCGCCGTTGATCGGCGTGCTCTGAATGGAGATGGCGAACCCGTTCTGGGCCGAAGCCGTCCGCGTCGTTGATCGCAGGGACCATGTGCGTTTCCTCGAAGTTCATGTGCAGCTCCAGGATCCCGCGCAGGGCGTAGGCTGCCCGCTTGACCTGGCCGGCGTCCACGCTGCCGTCGCCGAGGTGAGCCACCCCCGCCTCCAGCTCGGATAGCATCTGCTCGATCTCTCGGTGCTGGCTCAGAACCTTCCGTCGCACTTCGGAAGGCATCAACGGTTCGTCGCTCATCTGTTCCTCCCGTTCGTCATCTTCAACTCGGATGCGTTGCAAGGAATGCGCCAAAGGTTTAGCAGGATTTCGGTCGGCAGGACACGCAACTTATGCGCGCTGCTGGAATCTTTCGCAGAAGATGCGCGTTTTTCGTTATGCTTTGCTGCCAATGCCTGTAAGCAGGTTGGCACGAACCTTGATACCAGACTGGGGTGTACATGGACCAGCCTCGAACCATTCTCGTCGGCACCGATTTCTCCGACATCTCGGACGAAGCTTTGCGCGCAGCAGCCCTCTACGCGAGAACGTTCAACTCTCGCGTTCTGGTGACGCACATTTTCGATCCGACCCCCAACGTGCCTCCGGTGGTCTGGTCCCGGCCGGACCTCCTCGAGCGCAGCATCCGCGTCGAGATCGAGGATGCCATCCGGGAAACGCTCACGGGGAAGACGGCGGAGCTCTTAAAGGGGGTCTCCGAGGTCGAGCTCAGCGTCGTTCAGCACCCATCGCCAGGCCGGGCCTTGGTCGAAATCGCCGAGGACGAGGACGTCGATCTCGTCATTCTCGGCTCACATGGTCGAAGCGGCCTGTCTCGGGCCTTCCTCGGAAGCGTGGCGGAACGAGTCGTGCGGCATGCGCCGTGCCCGGTCCTGGTAGTGCGGGGCCGCTGTGACCACAAGCAAGCGGACGGAGAGTAAGCCAGTGTCATTGATCCCACGTTTGGTCGTCGCCTACGATTTCTCCGACCCGGCCCGGCGGGCTTTTGAGCTCGCGGTGTTCATGGGGCGCCAACTCGATGCGGAAGTGCATGTCGTCACTGTCCTCGATTCGAGGGAGTCCAAGTCCGACGCGGCCAACCAGGAGATGGAAGATCTCCGCAGGCTGCTCGAGATGCGAACCGCCGGCACCGTCCAATCCGACGACGTGAAGCTCCACTGCCACGCCCTCGGCGGGGAGCCGGCCGATGCGATCGTAGCGATGGCTCGAGAGATCGACGCGCCGCTCATCATTTGCGGGACGACCGGTAAGGGCGCCGTCGCGCGAACGCTTCTTGGCAGCGTGTCTCACGAGCTCGTGCATAAGAGCGGCGCGATCGTGATGTCCGTGCCGTAGGCAGGTTCGCTCGTTTAGGAGCCCGGACCTACGAATGGCGCCTCGACGATGCGGGTGCCCTTGCGGCCCTCGTTGCCTTCCATCGAGATTGAGAGCCGCATCTTGATTCCAGGCCTCATCTGGTCGGCAGGCAACTGCGCGAGGATTGGAAGGTAGGTGCTGCCGAGCGAGTCGAGCTCGATGCGCGTCTGCGGAATGATGTACTCGATGCCGCTTTCGGTTTCGGGCGTGACGACGAACGTTTGTTTCTCCGAAGTCTTGTTGACGAGGTGAACGCGAACAGCGTTGCGAACTCGTCCATCGACGACGGAGAAGGGAGCGCCTTGCAAGCGCAGGACGTTGGTTTCGAACTGAGAGCTCTGCGCGAAGGCAAAGGCCGCGCCAACGAGCCACAGCGTCGCGATGCCTCCGTAAAAGAACAAACGCGGACGTCCCAGGTGCTTTTCTTTGCCCTCGAGTCCGTTGAGGGAGTCGTACCGAATCAGGCCCTTGTCCCGGCCAACCTTGCCCATGATCTCGTCGCAGGCGTCGACACACGCGGCGCAACCTACACACTCCATCTGCAATCCGTTGCGGATGTCGATGCCGGTTGGGCAAACCACCATGCATCGCTTGCAATCGACGCAATCACCATTGCTCGGATCGCTGGCCTTGCCGCGCGGCTCGCCGCGGTTGTAGTCGTAGCCGATGACCATGGTGTCCCGGTCCGTCATCGCGGACTGGAGGCGGCCATAGGGGCAGATGATCACGCAGAGTTGCTCGCGGAACCATGCGAAGTTGAACCAGAGAATACCCGACATCACGACGACCCAGGTGAAAGCGGTCGGATGCTCGGCGGGGCTTCGCTGCACCATGTCCACGAGCGAGGGCAGGGACACGAAATAGCTGATGAAGACGTGCGAAAGCAGAAGCGCAAGCACGAGGTAGATCGCGTGCTTGAGCGCCTTGCGCCAAATCTTGTCGAACGTCATACCCGCGGCGTTCCTTCGGAGGCGCTGCGCGCGCGGGCCCTCGATCCAACGCTCGATGCGCCGAAACACCCCTTCGAGGAACACGGTTTGTGGACACGCATACCCGCACCAGAGGCGGCCCTTGATCGCGGTGACGATCAAGAGCGAGAGACCGACGCCGCTCAACAGGAAGAACATCAGCCAGAAGTCCTGCGCGTTGAACACGCTGCCGAACAAGTAGAAACGGCGATTCACGATGTCCATGAAGACCGCTGGATGCCCTCCGATTTTCACGAAGGGCAACACCACGTAGATCGCGATCAGCGCGGCGAATATGATGTAGCGGAGTCGCGTGAAGCGACCCTTGACATCGGCCGGATGCACGTAGTTGCGGCTGCCGTCCGATCGAAGAGAGCTAGCGGGTTCCTCTACGACTGGCAGCTTCGTGGTCATTGTGCGGTCTTTAAGGCCAGTCGCCTATTCCGCAACTTCGCCATCGGGGTTCCAAACGACCGCGTTTTCTTCGACGGGCTTGCCGCCCTCGAGCTTCGTGTTGCGCATCGTCAATACGTACGCGGTGACCTGGCTCACGCCTTCTTCACCAAGGATGGCTCCCCAGGGCGTCATGCCCTTTTCGGGCACACCGTTGGTGACGGTGTTGTGAATGTCGGTCGGCGCTCCACCGTGAATCCAGTATTCATCGGTGAGGTTGGAGCCGAGACCCACCCGGCCCTGACCCTGGTCATGGCAGGCGAAGCACTGCGTCGAGAAGATCTTCTTGCCTGCTTCGACGACAGCTTCGTCGCCCATCAACGCCTCCAGCGACTCGTCGGTGACGATGGTGCGCTCTGCTGCAACGGCGGCCATCTGCTCCGCGTAGACCTCCGGCTGGAGCTTTCCGATGCCGTACTCGTGGTAGTAAAACCAGTACACGAGCCCGAATGCTACCGCTCCGAAGAACGTGAGCAGCCACCAGGTCGGTAGGGCGTTATCGGCCTCCTCGATGTCGTCATAGACGTGGAGGATTTCGCCTTGGATTTCATCGGTTCTCTTGCCCTCACTCATGGGGTACCTCCAACTCATCTTCGAGGGGAATGCGCGCGTTGTAATCCGCCTCGGCTGCGCTCATCCGCATCACGCGAACGACTACGACTACAAACACGGTGAAAAACAGAACTAACGCGATGACTGGGTAGAGCAACGCGGGGCTCTGCGCGAAGAACTCGGAAGCGAATCGGCTCATCGTTCTGCCTCCTCGGTCGCCGAGGCGACCGCCTCGGCTTCGGGCACCTTGCCCAAACGTTGCAGATAGGAAATGAGTGCGACGAGGCGGCTGTTCGTGACGAGCTCGCAGCCGTCGCCTTCCGCTTCACACACTTTCACGCCTGCGTCCTTGGCCAGCCCCGCAGCGATTGCCGACGCGGCTGCTTGGGCATCCTGCTCGGAGCTTTGAATCTGCTCTGGCTTGTAGGGGACGCCGACGTTTCTGAGCGCACGCATCTTTGCGGCCGTGTCGGCAAAGTCGATCGTGGACTTCGCAAGATGCGGGTAGGGCGGCATGTTCGAGCCCGGCGAAATCTCGCGGGGGTCGATCATGTGCTTGTAGTGCCAGACGTCCGCGTACTTGCCGCCTACGCGCGCCAGGTCCGGACCGATGCGGCGCGAGCCCCACTGGAACGGATGGTCGAAAATCGAGTCGTCCATCGTGGACACATCGCCATAGCGTGCCGTCTCCCAAGTGAACGGTCGAATCATCTGAGAGTGGCAAGTGTAGCAGCCCTCCGCGATGAAAACGTCGCGGCCTTCGAGCTCGAGCGGGGTGTAGGGAACGTTCTTCGTCGTGCGAATCGACTCGGGCACCGAGATCACCATGGGGATGATCTCTGCGACGCCACCGACCAAGATGCCGATCGTCACGAGCACCGTGAAGACGCCCGCCCGTCCCTCTAGGACGCTATGCCAGGGGGCCTTGTCGGTGCCGCGGTCACGAACCGCAATAGCGATGGCGGTCACGCCCCACATAACGGCGGCGATCGCGAAGACCGTGCTCAGCAGACCGTCGACGAGAACCATTGCGAACAAGAGCGCCATCACGATGATCGACGCCATGACCGGCTGGCCGAAGAGAAGCTTCGGCCAGGGCACCTCTCGGGTGCGCGGCTCGGTGACGACCGCAACCTCGGTCTCACCGTCGACCGCGGCGCCGCTGCGGGCGGTCGCGATCAGGTTCCAGGCCATCAGGATGATGCCCGCGAAGTACAGGAGGCCCGAGATGAGGCGCGCCCAGTACATCGGCCGAATCGCTAGGTAGGTTTCGACGAAGTTCGGGTAGAGAAGTCCACCGGTCTCGCTGACCGCGCGCCACATCAGGCCCTGCGTGATGCCGGCGACCCACATCGAGATCGCGTAGATCAGAATGCCAACGGTCGCGATCCAGAAGTGGAAGTTTGCGGCGCCACGCGAGTGAAGCTTCGTGCCGTAGAGCCTCGGCACCAACCAGTAGAACATGCCGGCGGCCATCAAGCCGTTCCAGCCCAAGGCGCCGCTGTGCACGTGACCGATGATCCAGTCCGTGTAGTGAGCGAGGCCGCTGACGCTCTTGATCGAGAGGAGCGGGCCCTCGAAGGTGCTCATGCCGTAGAAGGTGACACCAGCGGCAAAGAACTTAAGGACCGGGTCGGCCCGGAGCTTGTCCCATGCGCCACGGAGTGTGAGCAGGCCGTTGAGCATGCCGCCCCAGCTCGGCGCCCACAGCATCAAGCTGAAGACCATGCCGAGGCTCTGCGCCCAATCGGGCAGGGCGGTGTAGAGCAGATGGTGAGGACCTGCCCAAATGTAGAGGAAGACCAGGCCCCAGAAGTGAACGATCGACAGTCGGTACGAGAAGACCGGGCGCTCTGCCGCCTTGGGCAGGAAGTAGTACATGATGCCGAGGATCGGCGTGGTCAGGAAGAAGGCGACCGCGTTGTGGCCGTACCACCATTGAACCAACGCATCCTGGACGCCTGCGAAGACCGAGTAGCTCTTCATCATGGTGACCGGGATCTCGAAGCTGTTCACGATGTGGAGGACGGCCACCGTGATGATCGTCGCGATGTAGAACCAGATCGCGACGTAAAGATGCTTCTCGCGGCGTTTCTCGAGCGTCCAGAAGAAGTTGACCGCGAACACGACCCAGATGAGGGCAATCGAAATGTCGATCGGCCACTCGAGCTCGGCGTATTCCTTGCCGGTTGTGAAGCCTAGCGGCAGGCTGAGCGCTGCGCCGACGATGATGAGCTGCCAGCCCCAGAAATGGATGGCGGACAGAATGTCGGACGCCAAGCGCGCTTTCACCAATCGCTGCGTCGAGTAGTAGACGCCCGCGAAGAGCATGTTGCCGACGAACGCGAAGATCACCGCGTTAGTATGCAACGGCCTCAGACGGCCAAACGACAAGAGTGGCGGCAAGTTGGCCGGCCAGAAGGCCAGCTGCAGAGCGATGATGATGCCGACCAGCATGCCGACGATACCGAACAGCACCGACGCCCATATGAACTGGCGGACGACTTTGTCGTTATAAACGATCCGCTGAGTTTCCATACTCGTCCTCTTCCCTCTCCGTCGTTGGGGTCACGGGCTTTTCATCGTCAAGCGGCAGCAAAGCGAGGCGATCGGCCTGATCGAATGTGCCTTGCCGCACGGTCCACGCGAAGAACGCCACCGCGATGCCAACCAATACTACGCAAACGAAAATCAGTAAGATCAAGATTTCCATGGGAGCCTTTTGCGCGACAGCATCATCACGGTGTACGCGAGCGTGATGAGTGAGCTGAGCGGCATTAGCACAGCTGCGACCCATGGCTTCATCAAACCTGCCATGGCCAGCGATACGGCGACCAAATTGTAAGCAATTGCAAAAGCCAGGATACGACGCACCACCTGCGCCAAGGAATTGGAGGCGCGCAGAACTTGCGCCACTGGGTGTAAGCCAGGGGATACGAAGTAGAAATCACATCGCGAAGCCATAAACGGTCGATTGACCGCCGGCGTGCCCGAACAAGCGGCTTCTCTCATCGCAACTTGGTCGTTCAAGCCGTCACCGACGAGCAAAGTCCGTGCCGGCTCATGGGCGCGCAGATAGGCCGCCTTTTGCTCGGGGCTCTTGCCACCGATGCAGGCGTCTGCGGGCATGCCGAGGCTCGCGCCCAGGGTCGTTACTCGCTCCTGCGCGTCGCCGCTGAGGATCGCAAGCTCGTAGCCATGTCGCTCGAGCTTGTCGATCTCGTCGCGCGCACCCGGTCGAAGCTGCTCGTCAGTCGTCACGCTTGCGAGCACTCGCCCGTCGGCAGCGAAGACGACGTCGCCCCGGCCTTGCGCGGATCCCGCGGCCCAGCCGGGCGCTCCGAGCCTGTAGTTGATCTCGGCCCGTAGAGCCGAGATCCCGTACCCAGTGTGCTCTTCGGCATCGATCTCGGAAAAGCGAGCGGCGGGGTGCCCCTCGAGGGCGCGCCGAACCGCAACGCTCTTCGGGTGCGCGCTGCGCGCTACCATGTTGTAGAGGATGAAGATCTGCGGGTCGGAAAGGCGTTGCAACGGGGCGGGGTCGACCACCTCGAGGGTTCCGGTCGTCAACGTACCGGTCTTGTCGAAGACGATTCGGGTCATCGCGCGAACCCGGTCGAGGAAGTCGCCTACGCGTACGAAGATACCAGCGCGCCGGAGCTGCGTGAGCACCAACTCGTACGCGAGCGGGGCGGCGATCCCAAACGCGCAAGGGCAGGTCACGACGAGAACGGCTGTGCCCACCTCGATGGCCCGGAGGGGCTCACCGCTTCGCCACCACCAGTAGCCGACGGCGACGCTGGCGAGCGTGATGACGGCCACGACGTAGAAGCGCGACAGCCGCGACCACCACTGGGTCGCCAATGGGCCGTCGCCCTTCGAGGCCGGGTCGCTGCCGAGCAAACCCACCAACGACGAGGCTGCGAAGCTCGTCGTTGCGGTGCCCGAGAACGCGCTGTCTCCCACGTTGAAAGCCCCGGCGGGGACTGTGTCGCCTGCGTCGAAACGTCGTGGACGGCTCTCGCCGTCGATCCAATCGAGTGAGCAACTCACCGCTTCGGCGACGCGAAGCTCGACCGGAACCAGGTCGCCTGGCGCGATCAGCAGCCGGTCGCCTTCTTGGATGCCGATACAATGCACGATGCGGACGACACCGTCTTTGATCTCGCGCGTGAGTAGGCTCTCGGTCCCGTCGTCGGCGAGCAGTTGTGCACGATTGCGTTCGAGCATGCGCTGCTGAAGCCATCGGCCAACGAGCATCAGCGCGACGAACACCGTGAGGGTGTCGATGTAGACCGCTTCGCCCGACGCAAAGAAGAACGACCAGGTCGACCCTGCGAAGGCGAGGATGATGCCCAAGGCGATGGGGACGTCGAGGTGAAGGACGCGCCGCCGGACGGCTCGAAATGCCGAGCCGATGAAGACCGAGCCCCCAACCAGAACCGCTAGCACGCCGGCCGCGTAGCTCAGATCGTTGAGGAGCTCATAGACCGGCCCTTCTCGGAGCCCGAGGTAGATGGCGGCCGCGAACAACATGACGTTCATCGCGAGCGCGGCGCAGATGCCAACACGAAGCAGAAGATCGTCCGACCGCCGCGCGCCTCCCGAACGTGCGGGCCCGAGCATGTATCCGAGACCTTCCACAGCGTCGACCCAATCGGATAGCGGGAACTCAGGTGAGATCCGGAGCTCGATGCGGCCGAGTGCAGGATTCATCGACATCACGCCTTGTTGCGTGCCTCCATGTCGCCGGAACAGCTCTTCGATGAGCCAGACGCACGCTGCGCAATGAATCCCCTGGATGTCGAGCTCGATGCGCGACAGTCCGCGCTCCTCCGCGCGTGCGTCTTCAACGAGCTCGAGCCATTTGTGATCGATGTGCCGCGAGTCGAGGTCCACCGGAGGCAGCCCAGGCCCGCGTCGGAGGTCGTAGTAGCGCGTGAGCCC
>Ga0209536_100003148_pt1 | contig 26650 bp, 28 predicted proteins | sample DeeMarSeWOR28_12_FD_187461 | JGI IMG/M metagenome (GOLD analysis project Ga0209536, IMG submission 187461) | Marine sediment microbial communities from White Oak River estuary, North Carolina - WOR-2-8_12 (SPAdes) (version 2) | ecosystem: Environmental > Aquatic > Marine > Intertidal zone >...
AAAAAGCGGAATTGATCAAAGATCATGTGGACGCCATCAATATCACCGACAACCAGACATCGGTTACCCGCATGTGCAGCCTGGCCGCCTGTATCCGTCTTAAATTGATGGGACTTGAACCGATTTTGCAGATGGTCACCCGCGATCGAAATCGCATAGCCCTGCAAAGCGATATCCTGGGGGCGGCCTCCTTTGATATCCATAATATCCTGTGTCTGTCCGGAGACCATCAAAGCTTCGGGGACTGTGCTCAGGGACAAAATGTTCATGATCTGGATTCCATCCAGCTGATTCAAGCTGTGCGTCAAATGCGCGATGAGGGAAAATTTCTGGGCGGCGACGAGATCAAGCGGCCACCAAGGATGTTTGTGGGAGCCGCTGCCAACCCATTTGCCGATCCTTTCGAAATCCGTGTTCCACGCTTGGCAAAAAAAATATCAGCCGGTGTCGAATTCATACAGACCCAGTGTATTTATAATCTCGACAAATTTGAAGAATGGATGAAACTGGCACGCGATCGGGGATTACTAGAGAAGGTATACATCCTGGCGGGACTGACGCCCATGAAAAATGCAGGTATGGCCCGGTACATGAAAAACAGGGTCCCCGGCATGGATGTGCCCGACGAAATCGTCAAGCGGTTAGCGGACCAGCCAAAAGAAAAACAGGCTGAAGAAGGCATTAAAATCTGCATCGAGCAAATTGAACGACTCAAAGAGGTGCAGGGAATCGCCGGGTTTCACATCATGGCCATTGAATGGGAAGAAAAGGTGCCTGGAATTGTGGAAGCGGCCGGTCTATATCCCCGCCCGCAGGTTGATTGAGCGGGTCTTTGATCCAAAGCCGGGCCCTTTAGAATCAACAGGATGCGCGCCGACTTTAAATAAAGCGCCGGGGTTTGAATACACAAAGGAGGATAAAATGAGTGAGAAAAAAAGGATTCTCGTGGTAGACGACGAACCTGATTTCGCAGCCATCGTTCAGGAGAATCTGGAGAAAGAAGGCTTTGAGGTCGAGGTTGCTTACGATGGTGTCGAAGGGCTTGAAAAGGTCCATGCAAATCCACCGGATGCCATTGTGCTGGATGTGATGATGCCGGAAAAAGACGGATACAAGGTCTGTGCAGAATTGAAGGCCGACGAGCGTTATGCGGATATTCCCGTCGTTTTGCTGACTGCGGTGGCCTCCCATGTCACATCAACCCGCTACTCACACGCGGACGGCATGAGCACGGAAGCCGATGATTACCTCGCCAAACCAGCTTCTGCGGACCAGATTACCGAAAGTATCAAGGGGTTGCTGGGCATGTAAATCGACGATGAAAATATTTTGCATCTTAAGCGACGAGCGGGTCTATAGTTCAAAATCACCTGCCATGTTTTCCAGAGTTCTTCAGCGGGTCGGTATCCAGGGCTTTTATGTGCCGTTCAAAGTCGATCCGAAACAGCTCGGGCAGGCCGTGCAGAGCCTTAGAGTATTGAATATCGCGGGTGCCAACGTAACTGTTCCATTCAAAGAGACGGTCATTCCGTATCTGGATGTTCTCTCCGAAGGCGCAAACATCATCGGCGCCATCAACACCATCGTGCGTAACGGGGACAGTCTCAAAGGGTATAACACCAATGCCATCGGCTTTATGGATGCCTTAAACGATGTCGGTTTCGAGGTTGCCGGCAAGACGGCGCTGGTCTGTGGAACCGGCGGGGCGGCCAAGGCGGTGGTTTTCATGTTGAACTGGCTGCGGGCGGCAACCATTCGGGTTGCCGGCCGCAATCCGGACAAAACAAACGAAATTGTCAATCGCTTCGAGGGCGAAGCCTATTCCTTCGAAGAACTGCTTGAAAGGCCGGTGTCAGCCGACATTGTGGTCAATGCGACATCGGTTTCGAGTCCCCAGGAATCGCCGGAGATGGCGGCGCTGATCCAAAGACTGCAGTTAACCGGCTGCCAGCTGGTAATCGATCTTAACTACGGCCGCAACAGTAATTTCTGGCAGGAGATGGCTCGGCAAAACGGCGTCCGGTTCATGGACGGTCTTTCGGCCCTGGCTTTCCAGGCCAAGCGAACCTTCGCCCTGTGGACCAGGGTGCAGGTGGCACCAGAAGAATTTCTAAATGCCCTTCAGGCGGAATAATCGGCTGGCGCTAAAATGATCGCAGGTTCCCGCAGGGTCTAATGAAGCCTGGCGTTTTCCGCTGTTGGCAGCGTCACCGTAAACGTGCTGCCGCTCCCCGGTGTACTCTCTACATCAATAAATCCTCCGATAGAATCGACCAGGGCCTTGACGATAGGCAACCCCAGGCCGGTGCCGGTAATGAACCTCGTATTTTCGTCCTTCACCCGGTAAAACCTTTCGAAAATCTTATCCAGATAACGCGCCTCGATGCCGAAACCGTTGTCGATCACACTGACCCGTATGCTTATGCCCACAAGTTCGACTTTGACCCGGATTTCACCACCGGCCGGCGTATAGTTGATGGCATTGGTGATTAGATTGCCATAGATACTCTCAAGCGCCAGCGGGTCGGCGGTGAGAGGCGGCAGAACGGTTCCGGGAAGATCCAGAATAAGGGTTTGATTTTTCTCTTCGGCTCTGCTTCTCAGAAAATCGGTTATGTCTTCCAACAACTCCTCAACCTTCACCGATTTGAGTTCGTGGGTGACCGCACCTTCTTCGATACGTGAAAGGTCCAATAAATCGCCGATCAAAGATATCAATCCGTGGGTCTTCTCCTTGGCCCGCATGAGAATATGGGGATCGACCCTGGAAGATTCTTCCACCATTTCGCCCAGTACATGAACCAGCTGTTCATGAATCGTAGAGAGCGGTGATCGCAGTTCGTGGGAAACTTTGGCCACAAACTCAGATTTCATCCGATCGATGATCTTTATTTTGGTGATATCCACCAGATTTACGACCGCTCCCAGGCATTCTTTGCGTTCCCCCAGAATTGGCCGGCTGCGGGCCTGGATAAAATTTTTATCGGCCACTACCAGTTCGTGGGTGGGAATGTCCTCATAGTCCACGTGCAGTCCCTTGGAAATTTCCCTGATAAGGCTGCAAAGATCTTCGTCCGCGATATATTCCTCGATCTGACGGTTTTCCCCCATATTCGGTTCCAATCCCAGGTGGAGCAGAAAAGCCGGATTCATCAGAACCACCTGGCCTTTCGGGTCGATCACCCCGACACCATCAGGCAGGGATTCGAGAATGGTGCGAATACGACTTTTTTCCGTGTTTAAATCAGCCAGCGTTCGGTTGCGTTCAAGCTCGAGCTTGCGGGCCTCCCGCGTAAGGCGCAATGTTTCCGCGGCCCTATTAACGACGATGCGCAGCTGCTCGGGTTCAAATGGCTTGGAGATAAAATCATAGGCGCCCGTTTTCATTGCCTCGATGGCCGTTTCCACCGTGGCAAACCCGGTAATCACGATCACCAGAACCGGATCCTCAAAATCCGGGATACGTTTCAAAACTTCCATTCCGTCCATTCCCGGCATCTTCAGATCGAGAAGGACAATGGGAATGTATTTTTCGGCCAGGATGTCCAGAGCATCGGCTCCCCTCGAAGCGGTATGAACCTCGAATCCGGCTCGAGAAAGAATCCTTTCCGAACCGATGCGTATATCCTCTTCATCGTCGACAATCAATATTTGAATAATCTCATCAGTCTCCGGCACTTTGATCTCCTTCTGTGTTCCAGGCAGTGATAGGAAGCTCGATGATAAACATGGCTCCGCCTTCGGGTGCATTGCGCGCTGCAATGTGACCCCCATGATTTTCAACTATTCCATAGGCAAGGCTGAGCCCCAACCCTGTTCCTTTGCCCTCATCCTTGGTGGTAAAAAACGGATCAAAGATCTGCGGCAACGCATCTTCGGGGATGCCGGGTCCGGTATCCGATATCTCAACGCTAATCCGTCTTTTGTTTGGTGTCAAACTTGTTTTAAGTGTAAGTTTACCTCTTCCCTCCATGGCCTGGGCAGCGTTGAGGATGATGTTCATCAATAGATGATTCAATTGCTGGATATCGGCCAGCACCGGCGGCAAAGATTCACCGAATGCCTTTTCGATTTCGATGTTCTGAAACAGGCTCTGATTTTCGAGCAAAAATAGAGTCCGGGAAATCGCCTCGTTGATATCATGCGGCCGCATGAGGTGTCTGGTCTGCCGGGTGAATTCCAGCAATTCCTTGACGGTGTCACGGCATCTCTCCGCATCTTTGAGAATCCGGCCTAAATCCTGCCGAACGTTTTCCTCCAGGTCGTATTCCTCCAGCGCCAACTTGGCAAACAAGGTAATACCCCCGAGAGGGTTGTTTATTTGATGCGCGACGCCGGCTGCCAGCTTGCCCAGAGAGGCCATTTTTTCGGATTGCAGCAATTGAACCTGGGTTTTTTCCAGCTCTGCTTTGATCCGGAGTCTATCCCGCAGATCATGGAAAAACCCGATCGTGGCTGCTTCGCGGCCATTTTCATAGATAATTGAGGCATAAAGACTGATGGGAATGCGCTCGCCGCTTTTTGAAACCACATCCACATGGTATGTTTTCAGTTTGCCTTTGCCGCCGTATTCATCGCTGCGCAGGTTGCGCATTACCTCTTTGGCACCCTGACCGGGGTACAGATCACGGATATTGATATGGTTCAGGGCCTCCTCGATACTGTATCCGAAAACCTCTGCCGCCGAGTTATTAAATATAACAATTTTGCCGGTCATATCCGCGGCGATCACGCAATCCACTGCACTGCGAATTAGGTTTTGGAAAAAGGCATTGGTTCGCTGCAACTTTTCTTCAAGGGCGTCTATAGCGGGAAAATCGAAATCCAACAATACATACGCATCGATCTTACCGTTGGATTCAATCGGATAGGAATACAAACACGGCACCTTGTTCGGCGGGGAGAAAACCCGGTAGCCGGGACTTAACGCCGGTTCGCCTTTGCTGCTGACTTCGAAAGTGGGACAGCCCTTGCAGGGCGAATCAACACCATAAAGAATTTTATGGCATTTGCGGCCGAGAACCTCCTCCTCTTTGATACCACCGGCTCTGCCCCTGAGCGCCAGTATTTCGAATCGTGGTGAGACCACAAGCATCATGTGATTGAAGGCATTGACAGCCTTTAGGATAATCTCCGTTTGTTTGTCTTTTTTCATCAGAATGCCTATTTACTGCCGGCCCGTTTTGGATTTTTTTGCTCTCGTCCCATCCGAATACAATATTTGATTTACAACAATCAATCGACTAAAGAAATAGTTCACAAACTCAAAAATTGCAAGTAAATATCACCGCCCGGCATGCTATGCAAGTCCTGCCGGCAGCTGATAAAAGATTCTTGAAACCGCATCGGCCTCGTGATAACGTTCTGGCGTGTATCTTAGCAACGCTCATTTAACTGCTTCATCAATCTGGTCTTCAGCCTCCGGCGGACCAGGGGGGGGTGAAAGGATACGGGCAACGATAAACGATGACGGAAACAATAACCTCCATCATAAATATCGCACTGGTCGGCGGCGGGGATTTCTGCAAAGAAATTCTTGAAAAAACCACATCGGTATATGAGCAGGAGGAAATCTATGCTCCCATTATTGCTGTTGCCGATCCCGACCCCCGCAGCCCGGGCATGGTGCTTGCGGACAAATTAGGTCTATTAACGTTTAATGACTTTCACAGACTTTATGACCGTCGCTATAATGTTAATCTTATCATAATACTCACCCCGGATCAGGGCATCCTGGAGGATATCCTAAAGACTCGCCCCCCCAGAATCCGAATTCTCTCATATCACGTGTTTAACATTTTTTGGAAGGCCATCGGCCTGGAGGAACGCAAGCTAAGACAACGAACCAAAGAGATGGAAACCATCCTGAATGGCATCCACGATTTTATTCTGGTCATTACGCCGGACATGAAGATTGTCGAGGCCAATGAATCGTTTCTTTCCAAAATGGGTTATACGCCAAAAGATGTTATCGGAAAAAAATGCCATCAGGTCTATCACAGCATCGACTTTCCCTGTGACCAAGATGAGATGGATTGTCCTTTGCTGGAGGTCGTTAAAAACAAAAGACACGTGCGTCAAATTCAAACCCGGGTTTTACCCGATGGACAAACCCGCTATTACGAAGTCAACGTCTATCCCATCTGGGAAGCCGACGGTAAGATATCCAAATTCATTCATATCAGCCAGGATATCACCGAGCGCAAAAAAGAAGAAGAAGAAATAACCCGACGCTTGGAAATGATGGTGGAAGAACGGACTCGCCAGTTGAAAGAATCCCACGAAAAACTGTTGCACCAGGACAAAATGTCCTCTCTGGGCAAATTATCCGCGTCGGTGGTCCACGAAATTAACAACCCCATTGCGGGCATTTTGAACTTGATTATGCTCATGAAACGGATCGTTGCAGAAGATACAATTCATCAGAAACAAATCGATCAGTTCACGCAGTATTTGGGCTTGATGGAAACCGAAACCCGGCGGACCAGTCGGATCGTCTCCAACCTGCTGGCTTTTTCACGGCAATCCAGGATGGAAACCAGACACGTGAAAATCAACCGGCTCATTGAGCAAACCCTTTTTTTGAATTCGAACCTTCTCAAAATCAACGGTGTAAAGGTGAATAAAAGATTGGCTCCGGACTTGCCCGATCTGGTGGGCAGCGAAGATCAGCTTCAGCAGGTATTCATGAACCTGGTTTCCAACGCCGCCGAAGCCATGGAAAACACAAAAAGTGGTGTCCTATCGATTGAATCCAGGTATCTGCAGCAGGAAGATAAAATTCAGGTCACCGTCGAAGATAATGGACCGGGCATTGCCGAGCTAAATATATCCAAACTGTTTGAACCTTTTTTTACGACCAAGAAAAAGGGCAAGGGCGTAGGGCTTGGGCTATCGGTGGCCTATGGAATTATTCAAGAACACGGCGGTTCGATTTTCGTGCGTTCGACAGCCGAAAGCGGGGCGGCTTTCGAGGTGAAGCTGCCATTAAGACCAAAATCTGAAACCTCGAAGAACAGCGAAAAAATGTCGATTTCGTTATGATTTTGAAGAAATCAATAAATCGGAGGTATGCGTGAACAGCAATAAAATTCTTATTGTCGATGATGAACTCATCATGCGGGAGTCACTGGCCGGTTGGCTGGAACGCGACGGCCATGACATACAAACCGCCAGCAGCGGTGAAGAGGCTTTGGCGCTGTTAAAAGAATCTCGATTCGACATTCTTCTGGTTGACATCAAAATGGAAGGCATCAGCGGGCTGGAGGTTCTGCAGCGCGTAAAAGAAGACGATCCGGATATTGCCGTTATCATGATCACGGCCTATGGATCGATTCCATCGGCAATCGAAGCCATGAAAAAAGGTGCTTTCGATTATATGCTCAAGCCTTTCGATCCCAACGAATTGGGTGTCCTGATTGAAAAAATTACCCATCACCAGCAACAGGCGCGTGAAAATTTGTTCCTGAAAGAACAGTTCAAAGAACGAACCCGTTTCGAAAGCATGATCGGGCAATCCGAACCCATGCAGGAGGTATTCGATCTGATCGGCGATGCCGCGCCAATGGAATCTACAGTGCTGATCACAGGTGAAACCGGCACCGGCAAAGGGCTGGCGGCCAAGGCAATCCACACCAAAAGCGAACGATGCAGCGGTCCATTCGTTACCGTCAATTGCGGCGCGATTCCAGAGCACCTCATGGAGAGCGAACTGTTCGGCCATCAGAAAGGGGCTTTTACGGATGCCAAGGAAACCAAAAAAGGGCGTCTGGAGCTGGCCCATGGCGGCACCCTTTTTCTGGATGAAATCGGAGAAGTCGGCCCGCGAATGCAGATCGATCTTCTGCGGGTTTTGGAGGATCGTGTGTTTTATCGGGTCGGCGGCACACAACCCATTGAGGCTGATTTCCGGGTTATCGCCGCCACCAATAAGGATCTGGAAAAAGCCATCAAGGATGGTGTATTTCGTGAAGATCTATTTTACCGTCTGAATGTTATATCCTTCCAAATGCCTTCTTTAAAACGGCGCAAGGAGGATATCCCCTTGCTGGCCGAGCATTTTCTTTACCGCTTTTCTCAGGAGACCAATAAAGCGGTTGACAAAATCAGCCGTGAGGCTATGGACGAGCTGATGCTCTACGATTGGCCGGGAAACGTTCGGGAGCTCGAAAATGCAATCGAACGGGCAATTGTTGTCGGCAAGGGTCGTGAGATCTTGCCCCAGAATCTGCCGATTTTTTGCCATGAGCCTCCCCGTGCTCCGCGCAACAATACGCTCCAGGAAATCGAGAAGGCGCATATACAGCAAATACTGGATGACAACCAGTGGAACATCGCCAGGAGTGCGAAAATTCTGGGCATCGACCGCTCCACCCTCTATAGCAAAATCAAACGATACCACTTTCAGAAGTCAGCTTGAGCGCAACACCTGAACATAGCGTCGCCATCGTTCCCATCGGCAGTTTCGGCCTGGAATTGATTGAGGCAATCAGCGCAGAAATTGAGCGGGTTTTCGGCTTTCAGAGCGAGGTTATGCCGCTGTTGCAGGACCTTTCATTCGCATACGACCCCAGCCGAAAACAATTCCATTCAACACCGATTCTGGAAAAACTGGCGGACCGGATACCTCCGGAACTTACCAAGGCGCTGGCGATTGTGACCGTTGATCTTTTCATCCCCATTTTAACTCACGTGTACGGCGAAGCCCAGCTTGGAGGAAAGGCCTGCATGGTCTCGACTTTTCGGCTCAACGACGGCCATCCGAATGTCAATTTGCCGGCGCAGTACCTGGGCCGCATCGTAAAAGAGGCCATCCATGAACTCGGCCACACCTTTAAACTGCGGCACTGCAATGACCACAGCTGTTTGATGCACTATTGCCGCAATGAGAGGGACGTAGATAGAAAATCTGATAAACTGTGCCGCTATTGCAGGATCCTTCTGGAAGACGAACTCAAAAAAAATTTGCTTCTCGGCGAATAAAGCCTGCGTAGTTAAAGGATCAGAGTCGGATCTTCAGCTCAAAATCAATCGGTTGCTGAACAACCATCACAAGAAAGGAGGCATGTTATGGGTATTATTAGCTGGATAATATTGGGGTTGGTGGTCGGTGTCATCGCTAAATTAATTATGCCTGGAAAGGACCCGGGTGGATTCATCATAACTATTATCCTGGGGATCGCCGGTGCTTTTGTCGGCGGATTCGTCGGATCTGCAATCGGATTCGGCAGTGTTACCGGCTTTGATCTGCGAAGCTTGCTGGTGGCCGTTGCCGGTGCGGTCGTGCTGCTGATCGTCTACAGAATCATTAAAAAATAGAACTTTGCAGGAAGAAAAAAACAGCTGGTGGACGAAATCCACCAGCTATCTGAGAAAAAATGGGGTAGTCATCAGGATTTTAGGAACGCAAGAAACGACGTGTTAACGACTGCCATCCGAGCTCGGGCATGGTGCCGAAGATATCATCTCCAAGATACCCGCCATCTGCGGCCAGCGGACCGGCTTTTGCCTCAATGACCTGGTAGAGATCTTCAACCTCCAGGTCAAGGAAATCGCTTGCCTGGCAGCCGATCATCAGATTTTTAAGATCTTCGCGAATGCTGCTGGAGTGCAGCAGCATGATCCAGCCGCCGGCATATGGCTCCTGGCTGGCCAGCCCGCCGGCTTGCCGCAAATTCGGATTGATATCCGTGACGACGCCGCTGACCGGCGACAAAACCCTGGCCCGCTTATCGCCACGATGCAATGCGATGTCTCCACGATCCTGTTCGACGGTTTTGCCCATCAAGGGTGCTTCAATTCGATCCAGGGGACCCAGAAGCCGCAATGCAAAATCATCCAGCCCGACACGAACACTGGAGCCTTCCTCGATTTTGACCCAGGCATGACCGCGATGGAGGTAATAGCCGTGGGGGAGCTTGAATCCCTTGACATCGAGGACATTGACCGGGCGGACCACGGCATGAACCGAATATTGATCGCTGAAATACTGATCAAATTCGCAATTGCTGCATTGGTATTTCTGGGTGCAGGTCCTAAAATCAATCCGACCCTTCATGTGATGCAAACAGGGACGTTTCCATGCGGGAAGTTGGTTTAAAAGATCTTTCCAGAATACGATATTTTTCCGCTTGCCCTGCGGTACCCTGCTTTCTGCCGCAGCCTGCTGGTTTTTAATCAATACGCGCCGCATGGCCCGATCAAAACGGCATGCAGTGCAATCATAATCGATTCGGCAGTACTTTTTGCGGACCGAGCCGGCTTGCATCCAGATACAGGCACTGGGGCCGCCGGAAGCTTTTGTGTTTGTTCTGGAGGAAGTCATTTTCATGGACCTTTCATACAAACAAAGTTATTCGTTATTCGTTATTTGCGGTCGTCTTCTCCTGAATTTTTTGCAAAATCGCAAATCGCGCATTGCGCTTAACTTGCAGATCAGGTTTTTAGGAATTTGCTTGTCAGGTTGCTCCAACCCAGATCCGGGAGATTGCCGTAAACATCATCAACCAGATATCCGCCATCTGCTGCCAGCGGGCCGGCCACATCTTCGATCATCTTCTCCAATGTTTGGACTTCAGCACTCATCCAGGCAAGACTCGTCTGGTCGATCATCAGTTTGTTCATGGTAGCCTTGATATCGGGCGTCCTTACCATAAACAGCCAGCCGTCGCCATATGGCTCTCGATTGGCGGTTTGTGCATTATCACGAACCTGTGAGTTCACCTCGACGATAACACCGTCAACCGGGGAGAGAACATCCGCAAGATTGTCTTTGCGCTTCAATCCCCATCCCACTTTTCCCTGGTCCAGCTCCTTGCCCATCAGCGGAAGATCCAGCGCATCTGCCCGTCCGAGAACTTTTAGGGCAAAGTCATCCAAACCGATACGAATGTATCCGCCGCTTTCAATGCGCGCCCATGCGTGCCCATTGTGGAAATAGTAGCCCATCGGCACATCAAAACCTTTGACCTGCTGGACCTCATGGGGCAGGCTTTTGTTCTTGATGGTCCAGACATCTTCGAAATACTGGTCAAAATCACATTTAGAGCACTCGTAATCATAGGCACAAATTCGTCTATCAATCCGGTTGGTAAGGCTGTGGCGGCAGACTCTGTTCATGCTCGTCATCCTTTTCATGGCATCCTGCCAGGTGGGCTGTTTCCCGGTCGCAGCTTTTTGCTCCATGGCATGATCATATTTGCAGCTGGTGCAATCATAGTAGTTGTCACAGTTTTTGAATTTAACGACACCGGCCTGCATCCAAAGGCAGGGATTCGCCGCCTTGGCTTTCTTGTCGGGTTTTACCATCCAGAGCTGTCCGCCGATAACCGCACCGATTTCTTGCCGGGCGCCAAGATCCTCTCGGTTACCCTTCCGGTAAGTGGACCCAAATCCCACGCGACTTCTTCCGTCTTTTTTCTTTTCTTGATCCATTTTTTCTCACTCCTTTGTGAATTTGATTTCAAGGTTTAGCGTTTTTACCTGCTATAAGGAGCAAGGGCCGTGCCATTTCCCCAAATTACTTCCGATATATTTATAACAATTTGATATATTTATGTTTAATCTCTAATTCAGCAGTTCAACAATATTTTTTCGCCAAACAGCAGGATGTTGAATTTATCGACACAGCTTTCCGATATTTAGATTTGGATTCTGAAAAAAACATAATATTAAACTTAATTTCAGATGGTTATATAATTGCTGGATTTTGCGGCACCACTGTTGTACATTTCAACAAAATTGCTGATAAAATTTTTATAATTTGTTCGGATCGGTATCGACATCGGGAAGAAACTGCTTTATCTTAGACATCATTATCGGGTTGAAAACACGGCAACTATCATCATGGAAGGGGGTAGCAGGTCAATCAAAGCTCGATCTCTGCAACGATATCGTCGAAAATCCCGGTTGCAAGCGTGGTTGTTTCAGATCAAACGATGAAATCCAAGTGGATGAAAAATGGCATTGCTATAGATCTGCCCAAAATCAGAAGCAGCGAAAGGAGATAAGCATGAAATTTGAGAGTCTAGAGGCCATAGTCGATTTTGCCATTGAAAAAGAAATCGAGGCCGCCGAATTTTACAGCGGTCTGAGTAAAGAAGAATCACTTTCCGGATCGGGGCAAATGTTCAAGGAATTTTCTGCAGAAGAGCGCAAACACCAAAGAATGCTGGAAGAGTTTAAAACCAAAGGAATAACCGAAGCCATTTCGGATTATCAGTTCAAATGGATTACGGACATCAAGCGCAGCGACTACGTGGTCGACCTGGAATATGAAAAGGGCATGCCCTACAATGAAATTCTTATGCTGGCAATGAAGCGGGAGGAAAAGGCCTTGAAATTATACAACGCCTTTTTGGAGCAAGCCGATACCGAGGAAGGAAAAAAAATTTTTAAGATACTGTGCCAGGAAGAGGCCAAGCACAAACTTGCCCTGGAGACGATGTATGATGACTATATGGCGCAGATGGGCGATTAGAAGGGGCTGAAACCTTTTGCCCGAAAAGCTAATGATCCTTGGCGGAATCAACCGGCAGCGGGCACCCGGTGCAGTCTGAAATAAGATTTTTCAATTTTTTGCTCAGGACCGAATAGGAGTAATATTTTTTAGCTGTAGTGTAATTGTGGGCAACCATATTATTGCGGAGCTCAGAGTCTGTGAGCACCTTTCTTGTCTTGCGGACAGCTTCGTCGGTCACGTAACCATCGATCTCTATGACGGAAAATCCTTTTGGTTTGATATCCATTGTGTAAATCGAATATGTGTTGACCACAATCGGTTTGCAGTAGTAAATGGCTTCAAGGAAGGCATTGCCGAATCCCTCAAGAGTTGAGCAATAGGTAATCAAATCAGCATGCGGATAAACATCTTCCAGCGTATAGATCTTTCTGCCGTTTTTCGTCTTGCCCCTTTTTTCATTGATAATGCTGGAAACAAAATAGGTGTCGACCTTCATCAGCTTTGAATATTCTCTCACGCGGCGTTCATAATCATATCCCTCATCCCCCGAGGCATGCGAGATGACCAGTTTCGCCTTCATCCCCAGCCTGTGGACGAGTTCAATGGCATGTTCAATACCCTTGCGCTTAACAACCCGCGTGGGCTGGAGAATAAAAAGCTCATCATCGCCAAGCCCCAGAGCTTGGCGAACATCTGAGGCATAGGTATCCTCTGGACCGGCAGGTTGACCGGCATCAATTCCACATGATTGAAAATCACCAAATCCGGGGGGCGGGGTTTCAAAGTCCATGACATTGGGGATAACCGTAGCGGAAATTCCCGTACGCAGACTTAGCTGATTGTCCGCCGAAGAGTTAATAACCACATGCCGGATGGAAGGAAGGTGGGGCGGAAAAGCCATATTCAGATATTCCCAGGCCGCATTGGTCATGAACTGCTTGCGCTCCCAGAAAAAATCGTGATGGTGAGCTATCGTCGGAATTCCGGTTTCAGAAATGACCTCGGTGACCGCAATACCCAGAGGAATGTTCAGGGGAATTGTCAGGGAATTTTCGGGAATGAGAAGGTCAATTTCAAACTTTTGTATAAAATCATACAGACGGTCCTTTATCTTTTTCTTGAGTTTGTGGATTTTCTGCGTTACGAAGCGCCCTCTTACACTGGTGCCGAAACAATTGCGGGCGATATCCTTGATATCCGGATGCTGGAAGTGGGCTTCCTCGACAAGGTAGGAGCGCTCGACGGGGAGATCCAGCTCGCCGGCAAAATAAAAACATGAAAACCCGACCTTTTCCAGCACGTCTGCCCATTTAGCGGTCTCCAGGGAGACGCCATCGGTGCCGGCAAAGCGAGTCGATATGAAGCCGGCATTATGAGATCTGCCGCAAAGCGAACAATATGCCATAGATTAAACCTCGTGATAACGGAAACAATCAACGGTATGATCGTTGACCATCCCTGCAGCCTGCATGAAGGCATAACAAATAGTAGGGCCAACAAAACCAAAGCCCCTTCTTTTTAGATCCTTGCTCATGTTTACGGATTCATCGGTCTGGGTTGGCACCTCAGCTGCCGTCTTCCACGCATTTCTCCGCGGTTTACCCGAGACAAACTGCCAGATATAGGCATCAAAACTTCCGAATTCTTCCTGAATGTCAAGAAACGCTGCGGCGTTGCGAATAGCAGCTTGGATTTTGAGTTTATTGCGGATGATCCCCTGATTAGAAAGCAGATCTTCAATTTCGCGTTTGCCGTAGCGGGCAATTTTGCGGGGATCAAAATTATCGAATGCATTACGGTAGTGCTGGCGTTTTTTTAAGATGGTAATCCAGCTTAAACCGGCCTGAGCTCCATCCAGAATGAGAAACTCAAATAACCTGTTATCGTCGTGTAGCGGAACCCCCCACTCGTTGTCATGGTAGGAAATATAGATAGGATCCGTGCCTGCCCAGGAACATCTTTTTGTTAGCGTCTGATCCACTCTGATACACCTTGGGATACGAAGCCGTTTGGACCTCAACTAAATAGGTAGAATCCAAGCGCCTTGTCAAGGGCTTCCGTCGGCCCGAACTCGACTCCGATATACGATCCGATTTTATTTCTGACGATTACCATTTTCTTTATCTGGGTCCGATTTCGGTCATCCAGATTAAATTCGACTTCCATCTCGTCGCCGATTGAAAGTGATTGGGGAGCGTTGATTTTAAGTTTCAAGCCTGTAGCGGATATGTCCTCGACCGTCAAAGCCCCCTTGTTTAAAGGCCGACCATTGATGAAGTGTATAAAGGCACCCGGTAAATTCGTTCGCTTGCGATACTGCTTTCTCTTTTCTAAAATGGCCGTATAAGCGTGTCCGCAAGGACACTTCACCCCTACTTTTATCATCTTATCAACCGTCGCATATTTGGACACATTAACGGTTTTCGACCGCGAGCATTGCGGGCAAACAAATGTGGCCATTTGCTGACTTGTGATGTAAACTTTTTCCGTCATCTGATTTGACTCAAACCCCTCTTTACGCCAGAGGCAAGAAATTAAATAGCTCTGAAATTTTTATCACAAAATGCTTATTTTATAAAGCGCTAATTGAGGTTTAACACTAAAAGCCCATACCAACAACCGGATAGACCCATGGCGATAGCGGTTTTTTCGTTATTTCTTCTTGCAAAACCCTGCAAAATAGGCTTTTAGCTATTGACTTTCAATCGATTCTGCTGTAGACTTTGATGAAAATAAAGTTAATGGTGCTTTATATTTCAAACCAGCAAAAGGAGGATAAAATGACAAAGGCAGATCTTATTGAAAAAATGGCAAATGACGCTAAGGTCTCTAAAGTTGCAGCCGGCGCGGTTCTGGATTCTTTCATAGACAATGTGACCAAAGCCCTGAAGAAAAAAGACGGTAAAGTCACGTTGGTCGGTTTCGGTACTTTTCAGAAAGTCCGTCAAAAGGCCCGCAAGGGACGCAATCCGCAAACCGGTGAGCCGATCAAAATCAAGGCCCGCAACGCTGTCAAATTCAGAGCGGGCAAAGCTCTGAAAAACGCCGTCTGATTAGACAACGAATGTATTAGGGGTATCAAAGGCAGTTTATGTGACTACGGAGTAGTTGAATAAACTGCCTTTTTTTATCCTCATCTCAAGGTAAAGAAAATGAGAAGATTATAGAGTTAGGGCTTATTTTGCAGGAAATCTTCTGGTGATTCTGATGATCCGGGGACGGTAATCATCCCTTTGGGCGAGATGATTGGCTTTGGATTTGGTGACCCATATTGCAGCGAAAAAAAATAAAAAGCCCGTACCGGCGGAGGCCACAGACGTATTCACATGAAAAAGATGGCCCAATTGCTGACCGAGAACGGCGCCTATGATCAGCACCAGGATCGGAAATACATACAGCAGAAAGGTTGCCTTTAACAAAGAAGCGGTTTCAAAGCTGAGGATAATCCGGTCGCCGACCTTGGCCCCAACTTCATTGATGACTTCCACCTCCATTTCGTTGCCACCGCCAACGGCGTTGCATGCGCCTTTTGCGGTTCACCCTTCACAGGCGCTGGATTTCACCGTCTTAACCCAGGCCGCCGTTGACTCTGTTTTGGTTACAATACCCTGTTCGGTGACCAATAGTCTGATCCTTAGTGCTATGCGTTTATCGAGGTGAGGGATCCGCTATGGCAGGTTCTTCAGCCATGGCGCCTGCTGCCCGCTCGTAGCAGATCAGTCCGCATTGGAGACATCTGTCCGCCTCGGCCCGGGCCATCTCCTCGCTAAACCCTCTTTCAATTTCACCGCACACCGCCAGCTCCTGACCACTGCATAACGGCATGATTTGACGCTGAACGGCAATTACATTTTCAACATGGTCTACATCTTGAATTTCGGACTGCGGGGTAATCACGTTTTCGGTAAGAGAGGGATCGATACCGTGCATGAACTGATGGATCGAGGCTGCCGCCCGGCGTCCGGCACCGATAGCTTTAATTGCCGCACTATAATCAGCCAGCACATCACCCTCTGAAAATAACCCGACCTCATCCTTGAGGGCTGGCTGTTTATAGGGTAAAACCGCTTCCCACCGCAATGGGGCATCTTCGGCTTCATCCGCTGCGGGTTCAACAGATTCTTCAGAGCCGTCATCAGCAGGCCGTGATTTAATGAAAATAAGTTCAGGAAATCGCCCCGAGGCAACGACCAAGGTCTGCGCCGGAATGGTTATTCTTTCTGCGCTATTGACCTGAATATATTCTATCTGTTTGAGCTGCTCCTGTTCGCCGAACAGACGATTTACGGCAGCATCGTAAATAATATTGACATGCCCGGCGCCTAGAATTTCCAGATCAGAGGCGCTAACGGGACTGTTTTGTGCGCTTTCCCGGAATAGAATGGTTATTGTTTTTGCTCCGCGCGCTTTGAAAATTTCAGCGGCCTGAAGAGCAAGTTTGCCCCCGCCGCAGATCACTGCATCCGACTGACAGAAAAATTTTTCCGACTGCGCCTTGCCGAATCTTACCACATCAAGGAGCATGTATATTCCGGGGATCATAGATTCGATCTCATTGATCACTCCGCGGGCCAGCCGGCTGTCCCAGCCACCTGCGGCAATGAATACGGCATCAAAAGCCTGTGAAAGCAGCGCGCCAATCGAAAAATCCTTACCGATAACTTTGTTGGTTTCCGCCTCAACCCCCATCTCGAGCACACCCTCGATATCCCAGTCAAGGATCTCGCGGGGAAGCCGCTCGGAAGAAATGGCACTTTGGAGCAATCCGCCGAGTCTGTTTGTGGCCTCATACACCGTTGTCTCGTGGCCCAGACGCGCAACAAAAAAAGCGGTAGACAGGCCGGACACGCCTCCGCCGACTATGGCTATTCTGCGCCCGCTGGCCGGTGCTTTGTAGGGAAGTACGCGTTCACCGCTCTTTTTTTCGTAATCGGCAGCATATCTTTTCAAATAATTGATGGCCACCGGTTCATCGATAAAGTTGCGCCGGCAGTCCAATTCGCAGGGGCGGGGGCATATTCGACCGATTACTGCTGGAAACGGGTTGCGTTCTTTTATAATCTGAATCGCCCGATGGTAATTTCCCAGGGATATCTGCCTGATATATTCTCTTATGTCGATACCGGCCGGACAGCTCCTCTGGCAGGGTGTTGTGCATTCTTCGGTTGTATATTCTCTGATAATGCGTCGTGTAATGGATGACAGATTGATGATGTGCTTCGGACACACCCGCTCGCAGGTCCCGCAACCGGTGCATTTATCTTCGTCGACGATCGGCAAACCCTCAGGGCCCATGGAAATCGCATAAAAAGGACAGGCTTTGGCACAGGTGCCGAGACCGATGCAGCCGATGGTACAGACTTTCATGCCGCCGCCAAGAAGCGCTACCGCCCTGCAATCATCCAGGCCGTTGTATATATATTTGGTATCTGCGTCCGGAACACCGAAATAACAGCCGGGTTTAGCGATGTCGGGTTCGGCAGCCTCAATGGATACCCCCATCAGGCTTGCAATGGCCTCAGCCACTTCGGGACCTGCGGCTACACATGAATTGGGTGCAGCCAGGCCGGCGACGATCGCTTCTGCATTCGAGCTGCATCCCGGCAGCCCACAGCCCCCTCAGTTGGCACCCGGCAATGCCTCTTCAACGGCTACTATTTTGGGATCGACATATACGTAAAATACCTTTGAGGCTACCGCTAAAAGGGCACTGATGATCAGCCCCATACCTCCCATCAAAATAAGTGCATCCGTCATTTTCAAGGCTCCCAAAATGGAATATGAATGAATTAAAAGATAGCGTCGAACTTACATTTGTCGAAGCAGGTCATGCACTTGATGCATTTGTCTTTGTCGATAACTGCAACTTCCTTTTTTCGCCAGGTGATCGCCTCCACGGGGCAATGTCTGAAACAAAGGCCGCATTTGGTGCACAGCTCCGGTTCGACTTCGAATCTCAACAATGGAACACAGCGTTTAGCCGGGCATCTCTTTTCGAAAATATGCGCTTCGTATTCATCGCGAAAATACCTAAGGGTCGACAATACCGGGTTCGGGCCGGTTTGCCCCAGGCCGCATAGCGCTGTGTCTTTAATTATGTATGCAAGCTCTTCGATAATTTCCAAGTCGCCGGATTCACCCCTGCCCTCACAAAATTTTTCTAGTAATTGCAAAATCCTGCGCGTTCCTTCCCGACAGGGGGTGCATTTCCCACAGGATTCATCCTGGACAAAATCCATGAAGAAACGGGCCATATCCACCATGCAGGTGTTGTCATCCATGACAATGACACCCCCCGAGCCCATGATCGCACCGACTTTGACAATCTCCTCATAATCAACGGGTGTGTCCAGGTATTGTTCGGGCACGCATCCACCGGACGGTCCGCCCAGCTGGACACCTTTGAATTTCCGCCTTCCCGGGATGCCCCCCCCGATTTCATAGATCAGCGTCCGCAGGGTGGTCCCCATCGGCACCTCAACCAGGCCGATATTGTTTACATCACCGGACAGCGCGAAAACCTTGGTTCCCTTGCTCGTTTCGGTACCGACGCCGGCAAACCATGTCCCCCCGTTGGTTATAATCTGGGGGATGTTGGCCAAGGTTTCGACATTGTTTAAAATCGTGGGTTTTTCCCACAAACCCTGATGGGCCGGAAAAGGCGGGCGGGGACGCGGCATGCCGCGTTTGCCCTCTATTGATCTCATCAAGGCGGTTTCCTCGCCACAAACAAAAGCACCGGCGCCCTGGTAAATGTCAATATCAAAATTAAAACCGGTCCCCAGAATATTTTCCCCCAGCAGTCCATATTCACGGGCCTGTTTGATGGCAATACCCAGCCTTCTTATAGCCAACGGATATTCTGTGCGAGCGTAAATGTAACCGTGCCGGGCATCGATGGCCTTCGCGGCTATGATCATACCTTCAAGAACTGCATGGGGATCGGCCTCCAGCACACTGCGATCCATGAAAGCGCCTGGATCGCCTTCATCGGCATTGCATAGAACGTACTTCACATCTCCCTGTGCTTTCCTGGCGAACTCCCATTTTATGCCGGTAGGAAAACCGGCACCGCCGCGTCCCCTGAGGCCCGAAATTTTCAGTTCCTCGATGATCTGCTCGGGAGTCATTTCCTGCAGTGCTTTGGCCGCTCCAAAGTAGCCATCTCTGCCGATGTACTCGTCGATGAGTTCCGGATCAATCACCCCCTTGTTTCGCATCACCCAGAACATCTGGTGGGCGAAAAAGGGTATCTCATTCATATTCGGAATGGTTTCCTTTGAGGCAGGCTCGACATATTGAAGTTTTTTGACCGGCCTTCCCTTTAAGAAATGCTCTTCAACCAGATGAGGGACATCTTCGACTTTCAATTTCTGATAAAAAATTCCCTCAGGCTGGACCAGCATTACCGGCCCAACGGCACAAAACCCGTTACAGCCTGTCTCGGTAACCTTGATCTCGTCGGATAGCCCCTGCCGTTGGATCTCTTTTTCAAGCGCGTCCTGAAACGCCTTGCTTTGAGTGGCCTGACATCCTGTTCCTCCACACAGCATTAAATGGGTTCTGACCTTATTCATGCCTTTCTCCTAGATAATTTCATGACAAGGCTTCAATCTATTCATATTCTTCAAGTTTCTCGATCACTTTATCGGCTTTCACATTTCCGTAAGTATCCTGATCGATGACAACTACCGGTGCCAAACCGCAGGCTCCCAAACATCTGACGGCTTCCAGGGAAAAACGGCGATCATCTGTGGTACCGCCCTCTTTTAGCTGGTATTCCTTGTTGATGCGACTGATGACTTCTTTTATTCCCTTGACGTAACACGCCGTACCCAGGCAGGCTTTGATCAAATGTCGCCCCTTGGGGACAAAAGAAAAGAGTGCATAAAAAGAGGCGACCCCAAAGACCTCACTGCGCGAAAGATTAAGGCCCTCGCTGATATGATCGATAAGTTCAAGCGGAAGATAGCCGACAATATCCTGGCATTCCCGCAATACCGTAATTACGGAGCCGGGGATGTTTTTGTTGGAATTGATGACGGTATCGATCTTTCCCCACATAGCTTCAGTTATATCTGCGTGTTGCGGATGCATTTCATCTGCCATGTCAAAATTCTCCAAATGAGTATCAAATTTTGGCGCCAATATATCCACAATGTGCCTTAAAAGTCAATGCGGCACCTATTCCCCTTCAAATTCGATGATCGAAAATACTTTCCGGTTTTCGATTTTCGCTCTTCCCTGCAGGTCAGGAAGCTCTACGACAAATGAGCATTCAAAAATATCTCCCCCCAGTTTTTCAACCAGATTCGCAGCCGCTGCGATGGTTCCCCCGGTAGCCATCAGATCATCGACGATCACCACCCGCTCACCGTTTTCGATGGCATCCGCATGTATTTCGACGATTTCCTCCCCATACTCGAGTGTGTAGGCCTCACGGATTGTTTGATAGGGAAGTTTGCCCTTCTTCCGAATCGGTATGAATCCTTTACCCAACTCATAGGCCAGAACGGATCCAAATAAAAATCCCCTGGCATCTATACCAACGATTTTATCGATCTTTTTATCCTTATATCGGGAACAGAAAATAGAGCAAATTGCCCTAAACGCCACGGGGTCCTGCAATAATGTCGTTATGTCTCTGAAAATTACCCCTTTTATGGGCCAATCCGGAATCGACCTGACCTTGCTTTTTATATATTCGCATGTTTTCTTATAGTCAGAAATTTGATTTGATGGGGGTGTGATCGATTTCATTTTGCACCTTTTGGTATGGACAGTCGCTTGATGGTTTCCAGTAAGATCTTTTTAACATTATCCACATTTTTATTAAAAACGGCCAGGATATCTTCCCAGCGCGGCATTTCTTCGTCTTCTTTCCAGCAATCGTAATCGGTGGACATCGCAATAACCGCATATGGAATCATGGCTTCCTTGGCCAAGGAAGCCTCGGTCGCCACTGTCATGTTAATGATATCCGCCCCCCAATTAATAAACATTTTCGATTCCGCCCGTGTTGAGAATCGGGGCCCTTCGATCGTTATCAAGGTTTTACCTTTATGAATCCTAAACCCTGAATCCCGGGCAACAGAAAACAGCAGGTCGCTTAAATATTTATCGAAGGGGTCGGCCATAACCTCATGATGCATTCCCATGCTGAAATCATCATGAAATGTATTTATCCTGTGTTTGGTAAAATCAATGAACTGATCGGGGATAATAAAATCACCTCTGCCGATTTCTTCTCTAAGACTTCCACACGCGTTGGTTGCAAGAATATGGGTAACATTTAAATCCTTGAGAGCCCTGATGTTGGCTCGATAATTGACATGCGTCGGGCTGAATTGGTGATTATCGCCATGTCGGGCGACAAAAACGATCTCGACATTATATAGCTTGCCGGATTTTAACGCGGCTTTGCCATAGGGTGTCGTATGTTCTAATCCCTGTAAATCCTTTATGATATCAGGATCATCCAGGCCGGAACCGCCGATAATGCCTATCTTCATTCCGTTCTCCTTTCACTATTTTAAAATGCAGGTGAAACCTCAAGAGTATGTTGACATTCTGCAAAACCGCCCTGCTGCTGGCAATTTCAATGGCTTCAAGCTGAAATTTTTTAGTCAGTGAGGGTATCAAAAAATGCTACAATGGTAAAGGGTTTAAATTAAATGACCGGCCGGTTGGGGCAGCCATGCCCAAAGGCCGCAGATGGCCTGAAACTGAGTCTTTGATTTGATTTGGCAGGCTTTTCCATTGATATTTTTAATTCCGGGCCTCCATATAAAAATTGAGCCTCTGTCTTGACACACAACAATCTTGCTGCCATACTCTTATCGCTTACGTACACCGAACGATGCCGGGGATGATGTTCATGAAACTCTCAGAAGTTGTCAAGGCTTTGGATGCAAACGTTCTGACTGGAGACAGCCAGTTAGACACAGGTATCACCACCTGCGGTGCCAGTGACCTGATGAGCGACATTCTCGCTGGATTGTCGGAAGGATGCATTTTATTGACCGGGCTGACAACGGTCCAGGTAATTCGAACTGCCATGGTAGCCGGGGTTGCTGCCGTCGTCTTTGTAAGGGGTAAGACCCCGCCTCGAGAAGTGATTGATCTGGCCGGGGCCCAAAACTTGCCGTTGATTTCGAGTCCGTATTCCATGTTCGTCTCTTGTGGCCGACTTTACGCCTGCAATCTAACCGGTTTGGACGGCAAAAGATAAAAACGGGGCAAGGTACGATCCAAAAAACAACCGATCAAATTGGAATCAATCGGATCCATCCATAAGGGGATTCCAGCCGTCCGGTTTCCTCCTTCGTCGGGAAACCTTTTATCGCCCCGGTAACCGGGTTGCACAAATTCGCCTACTGAACAGCGGCCCTATGGGGACAACCTCTTTACTGAGCGCGAACCATGTCCGGACTAAAAAAAAGCTTTTTTGTTAAAGCAAGAGATTTCAACCGCGCAGGAGAAGCTTCGATCAGTGTTCAGAATTATTTGAAATCGATGAATTTTGAGCCCAAATTTATTCGAAGAATTGCCATATGCGGATACGAAGGCGAAATGAATGCGGTCATGCATGGCGGCGATGGCACCTTGAGCATCGAGGTCGACACCGGGATGCTGGTTTTGGAAATCAAAGACGCTGGGCCCGGTATTGATGACGTGGAGCTGGCCATGCAGGCCGGATATTCAACCGCCAAGGACGAACACCGCGAGATGGGATTCGGTGCAGGAATGGGATTGCCGAATATGAAAAAAAATTCGGATGAAATCCTGGTCGACTCCAAGAAAAACGAGGGGACCAAGGTGCGAATGGTATTTTATCTCAACCAGGGAGAAAAACGCGATTGAGCGAAAAACAGCATTCCACTCGGTTTGTAAATTTTGATGCAGACCTGTGCACCGGCTGCGGATCATGCTTGCGGGTATGCCCAACCAAGGCTATCCGCATCGTCAAGCATAAATCAATTCGTATTGTCGACCGATGCATTGGCTGCGGAGAGTGTCTGCGCACCTGTCCCGCCGTAGCCGTTCAATCTGCCACCAGTAGTCTGGAGGCACTTAAAAAAGATCATGTGGCTGTTGCGCTGGTCTCACCTGTGCTGTATGCGCAGTTTCCGGGCGTCATGCCCAAGGACATACTCCTTGGACTCAGGCAAATGGGCTTTCAGCACACCATTGATATGTCCTATTTTTTGGAAATGTTTCAAATCGCGACTGAGGAATTTATCAAGCGCAACCGCGAAGCCGGTGATGCACCCTGGCCATTGATTTCGCCCGTCTGCCCGGTGGTCATGCGGCTCATTGCTTTTCGATTTCCAACCCTCCTGTCCCATGTTCTTCCTGTGTTAAGGCCGGTTGCTTTGATGGCTCGTGAGGTTAAACGGCGCATCATCCCTTACTATATGGAAACCGGCGAAGTGGTGGCATTATATTACATCAACCCCTGTCCGACCAAAATGGACATGGCCCGCAAGAAAACAGCGGTTCAGTCCACTGTTCCCGAGGTCGCGTTGGGCATCAATGACATTTATCCGGAATTGGCCGGGCACGTCAGACGCATTAAAGAATCCGACGAATTACCATTTTACCAAACGCGTTTTGAATATGAAACGTGTGCGACCGGCAATGCGTCGCTGTGGGCCATGTCGGGCGGAGAAATTGCAGACATGGATATCGATAAATCATTGGCCGTTTCGGGGTTGGAAGAAACCATTACCTATCTTGAGAAAATCGAGATGGGCCTGTTTCAGGATATCGAATACATCGAGTTCAGAACATGCCGTGAGGGATGTCTGGGCGGGGTTCTCAATGTTATCGATAAATATATGGCCAAAAGCACCGTTCAAAAAATGGTAAAAAAATACGGTGTCGGAAAGCGCCTGCCAAGCGAGAAGATTTTGCGACTCTACGAAAAGGGGGATTTCCAGATCGAAAAAAGCCCCTCCAGGCTATTAAACCTGTTTGGCAAACAGAAGGGCGGACTGTCCATCGAAGCAATGAAAAAGATCGAAAAAATACTGGACACCCTTCAGGGCAAGGATTGCACAGCCTGCGGAGCTCCGGATTGTCGGACATTTGCTGAAGATGTTGTTCGCGGAGATGCGAAAATAAAGGAATGTCTGTGGGTCCGGGCCCATGGAAAAGAAAGAGGCAAAAAGCTTTCGGGAAAATAATTCGGAAAGGAAAAGCGAAAGATGCAGGTAAAAGATATCATCGATCAATTCGGATTATCGGTTGTGGCCGGAGAAAAAGGGATCGAGCATGAGGTTAAAGGCGGCTATTGCGGTGATTTATTGAGCGAGGTTATGGCCAACGCCCCTGAAGGTTGTGTATGGCTGACCATCCAGGGGCATCAAAATATTGTAGCGGTGGCGGTTTTACGCGAAATGGCGGCCATCATCATAACCGGAGGGCAAACTCCGGATGATGAAACCCTGCAAAAGGCAAATGAAGAAGGAATCCCCATCCTTCTGTGGTCGAATTCCTCCTTTGAACTTGCCGGCCGGCTTTACCGCCAGGGACTGGGGAATTTGTAAATTCAACAGCCCCCTGCACCATAATTTACATGGATCAAAAATTGTTAAAAGAATTTAAGGCTGACCTGCATATCCATACCTGCCTTTCTCCCTGCAGCGACTGGGAGATGAGTCCCCAGAAAATTGTCCGCCGGAGTCTGGCGGTCAGCCTTGATCTAATCGCCATCTGCGATCACAATACCGCGGAAAATGCCGGTGCGGTTATGCGTGAAGGCAAAAAACAGGGGCTCGGGGTTCTGCCGGGCATCGAGATTTGCTCTAAAGAGGAAGTCCACATTCTTGCGCTTTTCGATGAATTGGAACCCACCCTGGCGATGCAGGATATTATATATGACCATTTACCCGGGAAAAACCAACCCGAAGTCTTCGGTCACCAGGTGGTCGCCAATGAAAGCGATGAGGTTCTTGGAGAAAATAATCGATTACTCATCGGCGCCACCAGCCTGAAGCTGCATGAGATTGTCGAAAAGACCCATAAACTGGGCGGGCTCAGTTTGACTTCCCATGTTGATCGCACCGCTTATGGAATAATCGGTCAGCTCGGGTTCATACCGCCGGACCTGAAAATTGACGGCGTGGAAGTTTCTTATCGGGTCGCCCTTGCAAAGGCCCGCGATAGGTTGCCCGGCATCGGGAATTTACCGTGCGTGACCGCATCGGATGCTCATTTTCTGGAAGATATCGGAAAGGTCCGGACCGTATTCTTGATGGCCGATTCCAGCCTTGAAGAAATTCGCAGGGCACTTTCAGGTCAGAATGGCAGAAGGATATTGGTTTGAATGCGGGAACTTTCGCTTCATATTTTAGATATTGTTGAAAACGGAATTACCGCCGGCGCAGATTTGATTCACATTACTGTGGAGGAGGCCAAGTCCGGGGATTACCTGAAAATTGTAATCCGCGACAACGGCAGGGGCCTGCCGGAAGAAAAACGCAAGAAGCTAACCGATCCTTTTGTGACTTCCCGAACAACGCGGCGTGTCGGTTTGGGTCTGCCGCTGCTTGCTGCAGCTGCCGAGCGATGTGATGGCAAACTTCAGGTTGAGACCGATTCGAACAAGGGCACCGAGGTAACGGCTACTTTCAAATACAGCCATATAGACCGCGCCCCGCTGGGTGATATTGTCGCAACCATCACCACCTTGATCATGGGCAATCCTGACGTCGATTTTGTTTATTGCCATATTGTGGAAGACAGGGATTTTGTTCTCGACACCCGGGAAGTTAGAAATGAATTGGAGGATATAGCCTTGACGGACCCCGTCGTGATCCACCATTTAACGAAGTCCATTCGCAATTCAATCGATCAACTGGCCTCAGGGGGCACGGAATCCCAATTAACGGAGGAACAGGATGGCTAAAATAACAATTGATGATCTCAAAAAGATTAAAGAAAAAACTGCAAAGGAAACTTCCCTGCGTTACGGTCCTGCTAAAATAAAAGTCACCGTGCACATGGGCACCTGCGGTATTGCCGCCGGCGCCCGGGATGTGATGAGTGCCCTGATGGAAGAGATGGCCGCAGCGGATCGACAGGATATCCGGGTCGTGGCTTCCGGTTGCATGGGAATGTGCAGCAGTGAACCCAATGTTACCGTTGAAGTACAGGGCAGCGAACCCATCATTTATCAGCTTATGG
>Ga0209536_100003149_pt1 | contig 26649 bp, 23 predicted proteins | sample DeeMarSeWOR28_12_FD_187461 | JGI IMG/M metagenome (GOLD analysis project Ga0209536, IMG submission 187461) | Marine sediment microbial communities from White Oak River estuary, North Carolina - WOR-2-8_12 (SPAdes) (version 2) | ecosystem: Environmental > Aquatic > Marine > Intertidal zone >...
GGCGCATACAATAACCAGGACAGCGCCAATCCGCTGGCTATGCTCGCCAGGCCGATCTTCAATGCGCGTCCCCAACCCCACCGCCATACAATCCACAGCGCACAGGCTGGCAGCCAGATCAATGCAGTCAGTTTGACATGCACCGCCATGATCAACGCCAGCATCGCCAGAAATGGGCGCTGACGCTGTAAAAGCCACCAACTCAAAATAACCAGTACGAGCATCACAGCATCGTTATGCCCTCCCACAGCAGTGGCGATTAATGTCATCGGGCTCAATAACCAGGCAGCCAATGCCAGCGCTGCCAGCGATGCCTGGCTGCGTTTCACCATGCTAAAGATCAACCAGCCAGAAAACCCAGTCAGGCTGATTGCCAGCAGGCGATAGCCAGTAACATACACAATCAGCAGACGGCATGATTCTGGAGATTTGGGACAAACCGGGGAATCATCGTTCCACCAGCCTAGCGATTCAGCTACCTGACGCACGCCCCTGGAAACAGCTGCGCTGGATGCTTCCCACACAGGGCCATACGTATCCACATATTTCCGCCAGGCCAGATAGCGAGAATATGGAGTCGACAATTTAAAATCTTCGGGTACGTCAACCAGGGGATTGGCCTGATATTCTGTCATCATCCGTCCGCGGAACAAATAATCGAAGATGTCGTGAGATTCTCCGGCGGGTGCCATGAACATTAATACACCAGAGCATACCAGCCAGGTAACGATGACAAGAAAAATCTTCCGTAGAGGAGATTCTGCATTCTCATTTTTAGACGGGGCCAGCAGGCGTAATACCAAAAGATAAAGTAGGGTAAGACCCAAATAAATTAAAAGGTGATAGGCAGCGTTCAACCACGTGGCTTCGACCATACTCGCCCACGTTGCGCGTGGATCATCCAGACTGGGGCTTAATGGATACTGTAATGCCAGCAATAGATAAAGAACCAACGAAGCCAACGCAACCGCACCCAGCTTCAATGGCTTCCTGTGCTTCAGGTAATAGATTATCTTTGATCCGGCTACAGACTCCACTTGACCCCACAAAACTGGCACGGCCATGGATCAGGAGATTCGCTTAACACGGCCAGGCGCAATTCCTGGTATTTCTCACCATTCCACACATCTGTCAACGGACGTTCGAGCACATTTCCCAGGATGATCTGGTTATAATCCTGCGTGGCAAATGGGGATAAACAACACGGTAACACCGTGCCATTGACCGTGATATACATCAACACCCACGGACGCATACAACCCTGCCAGGGATGCGGTCCTTTCGCTGAGACACTTTCGAAAGGTGTAGTAGCACCGGAAGCACTAAATACCAGTCCTAACTCGGTTGCCAGTTCTTCGCACTCGTTGACCAGCCTAGCTTGTTGTTCCTCCAACGCAGCATACATCGACTGTTCGGCTTTCATAGTGGTATTATCCGCGATCTGTTCCCCACCTCCAAAATAAACCAAACGTTGCAAATACACTTCGGATATACCGATCTGAGCTGCCAAACGCACAAAATCTGGTAATTGCGGTAGGTTGGCTTGCATGGCTACCCACCATAAGGAAACCCTGGGGCCTTCTTGCCCACTGTGTCGCTTGACAAATGCTTTGAGATTTTGAATGACCTGGGGCAACCGGTCAACACCGCGCAGTGTGGCGTACAACTCAGGTGTTATAGCATCCAACGAAACACGCAATTCATCCAGGCCAGCATCCACCAGAGCATCGCCGCGCTTCCGGTCGAGCAGGATGGCATTTGTGTTAAAGAGCACCTCGGTGCCGCGTTCTTTCAAATGAGAGACAAAACGTGGCAAATCTTTATTGAGCAGCGGCTCGCCGATCCCATGCAGGACAACGCGATCCAAACGCGGAAACTGATCCACAATGCGGCGGAAATTATCCCATGTAAGATGATGTTTGGGTTCCTGCGGGAGGAAATGATTAAAAGTTAGCGGGCAGGACACACACAGTGAGTTGCAATAGTTGGTGACCTCAATGTAAACCTGCGGTGGTAAATCATTTACCAGGCGGGAGCGAGAGTGCAAAGGAATGTTGAACATCTAATTTAAAAATGCGTAACGAAGCATAACGCGGAAATATCGATAAGCGGAAAGAACGGTGCCGTGCAGTGTACCGCTAACTTTTGACTGTCCGGCAATGCGCGGACGGTAGCTAACGGGCAATTCCAGTATTTGCTTACCTTCGCGCGCTGTTTTGATAATCATCTCCAATGGCCAACCGTAAGTGTGCTCTTGCATATCCAATGCCAGCAATAGCTCGCGCCCGATGGCACGATATGGCCCGAGATCTGTCAGCAGCAGACCATAACGTTGGCGTAGCAACCAGGCAAAAAGGCGGTTTCCGAAACGTTGGTGGGGTGGCATGAAATCTCGCTGCGAATCCTGAAGTGTGCGCGCGCCCAGCACCAAATCGGCTTTGTCCTGAGAGATTGGCTTCAGCAGGTCAATCAGTTCACCGGGCACAAAACTGCCGTCGCCATCCATGAAAACCAGCACATCCCCCTCGGCAGCGGCCGCACCGGCAGCGCAGGCAAAACCATAACCACGCCGGGGTTCCTCGACCACAGTTGCACCTGCCTGCCGGGCAACTTCAGGGGTGTTGTCAGTGGAGCCGTTATCCACCACGATCAACTGATGGACCTGGTCAAGGGGAACTTCTGCTAATAATTGACCGAGGCAATCGGCTTCGTTCAGGGCAGGGATGATGAGCGAGGCACGCACGATTCAAGCCCCTGGACTGCGCCAATTTGTCTGGGACAACCATCGGCGAGTAGCAGCAGCGCTTCCGTTCGCGCTCAAGCCTGCGATCTCACCCTCAAGCTGATGCAGGTCCCCGATCGTATCCACGTCGTACCAGGTTGGCAACAGGGAGATAGTTAACCCGCTGGATTCAGCCAATGCCAGCGTATCCGCCAGGACGCGTGGAGTGCTCATTTGCACCTCGCGCAATAATTGCGGTTGGGGCTGCTTCATCCCGATCAGGTAATAGCCACCATCCCGAGTTGGCCCCAGAACTACGTCTGCATCAGAAAGATCGTCAAAAGCCTGGCGAAGGTACGCTGCTGGCAGCGTGGGACTGTCACTGTCCATAATCACCGCCCGCTGAGAACCGCCGAGCAGTGCTTCGGTCAGCAAATGATCGAGGCGTTCTCCTAACGATGCGCCACGCTGGCAGTTTAGTTCCATATCAGGTGCAAGCTGACGAAAATATTCTTGAGCATCCTCGGGTAAATAACCGATTACATAACGTACATCGGGAACATCGCGCATAATGGTTAAAGTATCGCGCAAGAAGCAATCATACAATTCTGCCGCCTGAGCATGCGTCAGCGGTGGGCAAAGGCGGGTTTTGGTCTGCCCGGGGGCGGGTTGTTTCGCCACAACCAGTAGTGTGTCAGGCTTTGGCATAAGTTAGGTTAGGTAGAGTCCGATCTTGGCCAGGCGATTGCCATTTTCAGCTGGACCAGCCAGCTTGCGACGTAACCAGGCATCCACACCAAAGGTGCGTCCAGCCGCCGCTCCCAACATGGCAATCGATAGTGCAACGATCATTCCATAGGTCCACTCCCACTCGAATGGGCGCGGGATATTGGCAAGGCCTATATAGAGTTGGAACGATACTCCCAGGGCGGCCAATGCCCCCAGGCGTGTGAACAGCCCCAGCATCAGAGAGAGAAAAGCCCAGAATTCAAGCAGCCATACCAGCCAGCCAACGACATGAATATTCGGGATGAACAGGTTATCGAGCAGGAAGCCGTTGATTTTGGCTAGGGGCGCGATGTCCACGCTGATAGCTGGCAATCCCGCCGAACGCATATCGGCAATCAGTACCTGACGTGGTTCCGATGCAAAGACGGATTCCAGGCCCATCCAGCGGCATAATCCGCTGCTTCCATTGCTGTCGTAAAAGTTTTCTTCTGCTGGAACCGGAAAAGCATAATCGGAGCCACACCCAAAACCGGGAGGCAGTTTCCAAAAGAGTTGGGTGAAAAATAAATATGCCAATGCCAGGCGGGCGATCACCATGCAGACTTTGTACAGCCAGGTATCCAGGCGAGTAGTTTCTGAATCGAACAGGTTGACCATATCTTCCTCCTTACATTACAAAAGGCGAGTATTAGCAATTTATTGTTACTTTTCTATTCTTCTCATGCGGTCTGCAAGAAGCACAGCAATGACCGTCATACTATCCCGAATCTCACTATCCAGCACCATCTGGAGTATTTGCTGGAAAGGGAAGTCAGCGACTTCCATGAACTCCGTCTCGTCGGAGATGGCATGTACTCTGCTCAAACCGCGGCCAATATACAAGTGGGCAATCTCATGCACGATAGATTTGCTGGGAAAATAGGTGTTGATGTGTTGAAAGTGTTTTGCATCATAACCCACCTCTTCTTGTAGCTCGCGTCGCGCAGCTTCCAGAAGCGATTCACCTTTCTTCACGCCACCAGTGGGCATCTCCCAGCGGTGGTCTTCCCCGAACACATAGCGATACTGGCGCACCATGACTACCCGATCATCATCCAGGAATGGAAGCACGCCAACGCAGTCGCCACATTCTACAATGCCGTAAATTGTGGTCTGTCCATTCGGCATTTCCGCAAGATCCTCGCGAACGGAAGTCCAGCGATTCTGATAAACAGGGCGGGAAGACAGGGTCTTCCAGGGTTTGATACTCATGGGGTATAAGCTTAAACCGTAACAACGGAATCAGCTTGCGACATGGCAGTGATAATGTCCCCCATTCCACCCACAATGCCCAGCTGCACTTTGTCCATCAAACCAAAATAATCCAGACAGGTTTGACAAAGGATGAGGCGGACTCCCGCAGCTTCCAGAGATCGGAGCTCATCCAAAACCGGTGATCCCTCGCAAGCCAGCTTGACACCCTCCGTGTAAAAGCAAATGGCCCGCGGCAAATTGGAGTTTTGTTGTGTCAAGCTCAAAAATGTTTTTGTCAGCTTATCCATGAGGGGCTGCTCGTTGGTCGTACCCATACCATTGTTTTTGAAAATCAACACAATTGCCTTTGAATTATCCATAAATTTTCCTCTACTTCAGACTTTACTGCTTCTTGCATAAATATTTGAACTTGCCTCTCACTGGTTTACTCGAATTTGACAGATTTTTTGTTCAAATAATTACGCGACACTCCGTAGTTGCTCTGCTATACACATCCTCATAAAACTATATAACAACGGTCGTACAAACATTTCCGGTCCGCATCAAGTTTTTAGCGGGAGCAGGATTCCACTCCAGGTTTATCGTATCGCCTTTTTCCCAAGGACAATACTCATCATGGGCATCCAGTTTATGGTTGAGCGCGCGACGGCTAGCACAACCTCCTTGGCATGCACAATCTGATGCAAAAGGCGGATCAAGCTGTGCATCCTGGAAGGCACTTTCCTCTAACACCTGTTTACCTAGCCTAGCTAGATCTTCTATCACCAAGCCATCTCTGCCATCAACCGGCCAATAGACGCAGGGGATAATTTGCCCGCGAGGATTGATACGGATACTTTGTCGCCCACACGGTGATTGGACGTCCGCCAGCCCCATCGCCGCCCTGACAACTGGCTCACTACAAGCGACCACCATCCCGGCTGAAAATAGACCCCGGTAGCCCTCCCAAAATTGATCATAACTCAACCGAAAGGCATCCGTTTTCACAGCCTGATACGCATTGACGCGCAGGTTGCAACCATTCGAACGCGCTAACGCCACCATCCGGTCCATTTTATCGAAGTTAGTACACATTAAAGTGGTGAGGATAGATACTTCGATACCAAGATTCCGGCTGCGCTCTATTGCTTCATGCACCAGAGTCCAATTTCCCGGACCGCGTAAAGCGTTTTGTTCGGTTTCTGTTGGGAAATCTATCGAGAGTTCAACATCGCTGAACATTTTCAGGATGTGTTCCGGCGCATTGGTCAGGCTGTGTCCATTGGAAGCAATACTAAGTTTGACACCAATATTGCTTAGATAGCTGGCAATCTCAACGAACTCCGGATTAAGGATGTTTTCACCGGTACCCATACCCATAGCATCCACCGGGATCGAGTCACAAACTTTTTTGACTTGATCCAGACTAAGGAAACTGATGTTTTGGGTATCCCGGTAACAATGAGCACAGTTCAAGTTGCAATCGTTGGTCAACCCAATTCCGACTGAAAATCCCAAGATGCCTCCTTATGTGTGCTTCGACATGTCGAGGGTATCTACTGCCGTTCTCCAACAACAATAAAATAAACGATACTTGCAAAAAATCGTTCAACTGCCAAGCTAGATCTAAGCTCATTGACCCAGAAATCATGCTCACCGGGAGAAATCGCTCTGCCATCTCGGGCAACCTGGGCAGCGCGAAACAAGGAAAGTGTCAGGGAATCATTCTCGCGGCGAGCAACAGAGACGATAGGAACCGCCTTCACATTGACTAGGCCAGTGGCCGTCATCCGCCCCCATAATTGCCGTCCGCTCCAATTATTTCCACCCTGGTGGTCACAGCGCCAGTGAATTAAACGACGAGTCAACTCTCGATCGGAATGATCTACAGCGACCGTATCAAAATCCCAATCCATCAACACCACTCTACCACCGGGGCGTACAACGCGCATCAGCTCACTTAGAATAGATTGCGGATTTGAAACGTGCAGCAACAAGCGGGCTGCCAAAACCCCATCGAAATTAGCATCCTGAAAAGGCAGGGACTCGGCCTGACCAGCACCCCATTGAATAGAGTCGGACAGGTCCGCACTGATGGCAAGGTCCTGAGCAATCTTGATGAATTCGGAAGAAATGTCCAACCCTGTAATTTTTCCTCCAGGAACAATTGCGGGGGCCATCAGACGACAAAGAATGCCACTCCCACATCCAACCTCAAGAATGTGTTCACCAGTGGCCGGAGCAAGTACGCCCATTAGCGCTGCGTTCACCTGCTGCTGGTCAAATGCCTGCCCGCGCTCCTCCAAAGAAGCGGCCATTTCAGCGACATCTTGCGCACTAGCCCTAGATGGATTAGACCAATTATTCACTTGGCTCATTTGTGGTTTGCCTAATAGATGACAGGTCGACTATAAAGAGTTTACGGCTAATTAAAAATTTGCTTCGCCGACAAGTATTTTTGCAGTATATCATGCCCCTTTTTTGAAATCCGCTTGCTCAATGGGCGTTAAGAAACCCGTAATAATTCATGAGATTAGGAATCATTTCCGTGGAAGCACAAAAAATTGCCATTCGAGAATGTCTTTATTTTTCATCCTGATTTTTGGAAAGGGTGCGGTTAGGAACAGATCTGCTTAGAGGCACTTTCTATCAATATTTTAAGATGTTTCTAATAAAAAGGTATTGCCTTTCAAGGCGAAATATAGTACTATTTAGTTGGCAGACGCTAGGGTGCCCCCCTCACCCTGGCGTTTGCCATTTAAGAGAGAGTAGACCTGACAGGTTTTTTGGAAACCTGTCAGGTCTATAAATTTAACGGGACTTACGCACTAGGGGCTCAAAGCCGGTCTCTGACCGGCTAGAGCGCAACAATGCGGTTGAATTGCATAAGTTCTATTTACTCATTATCTTCTTCAACGCCTCGCCAAAGCGCTCAACTTCTTCTATAGTATTGTAATGCGCCGCACCCACGCGTACCATGCCACCGCTGGATTCAATCCCCAATCTTTCGGTAACGGCCAGGGCATAGTAATTCCCATCCCAGACGTAAAAACCTGCTTGTCCCAATGCTTCTGCGATCTCGCGCGGATGCTTGCCTTCCAGCGTGAACGAGACCGTTGGCACGCGTTCGTCCAGGCGTTTCATGTCTGTGACGCCATGGATGTGCGTGCCGGGCACGGCCTGAATAGCCTCGATCAGCGCGCGGCTGAGTTCAAATTCATAGGCGCGGATGGCTGTCATAGCGGCCACCAGATTCAATCGTCGGCCAGTGAGACCTTCTTCGGCCAGGCTTTGCTTTTGCGCATCGGCAAAGCTTTCAGCCAGCCATTCAAAGTGTTCCAGTGCGCCCAATACTCCGGCAATACCTTCATGATTTTGCGTGCCGGTCATCCATTTTCCAGGGGGGGTGTTCGGCGCTGGGCGGACTTTGTAAGCCTTCAAATCTTCTAACAGTTCCAGCTTGCCGTATAACATGCCCATGTGCGGCCCAAAGAATTTGTAGGCGCTGCATACCAGGAAGTCACAGCCAATGGCCTGCACATCAATTGGGCCATGCGGCGCATATTGCACCGCGTCGATGTATACCAGCGCACCCGCATCCTTTGCCATTTCAGTGAGCTTGCGCACGGGGTTGATCGTCCCGGTGGCGTTGGAGGCATAACCGAAAGCCACGATCTTGGGTTTGCTTTCCAAAGCCTTTTCGAACTCATCCAGTTTGAGGGTGTAATCTTCCACATCGAAATCCACCCAAGTGAGCTTGCAGCCGCGATCTTCAGCAACCAGCATCCAGGGCGAGATGTTGGCGTCATGATCCATGCGCGTGACCACAATCTCGTCACCAGGATTCAATGTCCGCGCCAGGGAACGGGAGATGTGCAGGGTGAGAGTGGTCATATTTTGCCCAAACACGATTTCATCCGGGGAAGAGGCGTTTAAAAAGTCAGCCATGGCGGCGTGGGCTTCGTGCAGCACCGCGTCTGATTGCTGGCTGGTGGCAAATGCGCCTTCATGGTTGGCATTGCATTCCAGCAGGTAGCGGTTGATGCGATCCAGGCTATGCCTGGCGATCTGTGTGCCGCCGGGGTTGTCGAAAAACGTAGCCGGGCGGTCAAGCGATGGGAATTGTTCCTTGATAACGGAAAGGTCGAGAGTCATGGATGCTCCTATGTAGTTGCTTTTGGGGTTGTTTTTTTTGTATACTTAAATTGTAACCGAGTGCCGCAACTTTAGGTTGTTGCGGTACGAGTACCACAGCCAGCGGACAAATATTGTAAAGGAGGTGGCAAATGTATAACCATATTTTGCTTGGTGTCGATGGCTCAGAAAACGCTTTGCATGCGGCTAAAACGGCCGGTGACCTGGCACGAAACATGAAGTCTGAAAACCTCCGCATCGTGGTCGCATTTGAACCTGTACCGCCCTATCTGGGCGAGCCTATTTTACAAGCTGCAATTTCCGCCCGCCTGAAACAAGCAGAAGAAATTTTGGAAAAGGCGCTCGAGATCGTGGGCAAGATTCCGGGCGAGGTTCACACTGAAATATTAGAAGGTTCACCTGCTGAGGCCATTCTGGATGTGGCTAACACGCGCAAGAGCGATTTGATCGTGATGGGTTCGCGGGGGCTTGGGCGCTTGGCTGGCGCTTTGCTCGGTAGCCAGAGTCAGAAAGTTGTGCAGCACGCACCGTGCCCGGTTTTGATTGTTAGGTAGGGGCGATTCGCGAATTGCCCCTACGAGCGCATTCTTCGGCTTCAATAAATTCTTCGGGTGTGTTAAGATTCCAGAAGGCCAGCCCTGATGGATCGTATGCCTTGATCTCATCTGGTTGCAGGATACGAACTTTGACTTCTGGAAACCACGAGATCAGACGCCACTTTTCCGCGTCAATGGCTGCTTCGATAGCAGGCAGACAGGTTTGTCGGCGGTAGACGGCGTGTAACGGTTCCAGGCCACCGCCCGAATCCGGGATGACAACATCCGCCTCTTCCTGGACGAGCAGCTTGCCCGCCGCTTCGAGGAGTGAGAGGCTGGCAAAGGGCATGTCACAGGCTACCACCGCCACGGCTTCGCAGGTGGCAGACGACAATGCAGTATAGAGTCCGCCCAATGCTCCGCGACCAGATATCAGGTCCCGAAAGAGCGGGATGCCCAGGAAACGGTAGTCATTCGGGCTGTTGGTCGTCACCAGCATTTCGTCCGCGATCGGGCTGAGACGATCCACCACACGCTGAATAAGCGGACGGCCCAGAAAGGGCATCAGGGCCTTGTCCTGCCCCATGCGACTTGATGCGCCGCCTGCCTGAATAGAAATAGAAAGCATAGGTTTATTATACGATGAGTACACTGGCCGACACTTTAGATGGTTTGACGAAAACCGGGGAACTCTACGAAGCGCTCGATGATGGAGCCTTGCGCTGCTATGCCTGTGCGCACCGCTGCCTGATCCGCGAGGGCAAACGCGGGATTTGCAAGGTGCGCTTCAACCAGGGCGGGGAGTTGCGCGCGCCCTGGGGCTATGTGGCGGCGCTACAATCTGACCCGATTGAGAAGAAGCCATTCTTCCACGTGCGGCCCGGTTCCAACGCGCTGACCTTCGGCATGCTGGGCTGCGACTTCCACTGTGACTACTGCCAGAACTGGCTGACCTCGCAGGCCATGCGCGATCCGGCTTCGGATATATCTGGGCAGTATATCCGCCGTATTACGCCAGAAGGGATGTTATCTGCCGCTCGGCAGGCCAACGCAGCGGTGGTGGTCTCTTCCTACAACGAGCCGTTGATCACCAGCGAATGGGCGGTGGGCATTTTCAAGGAAGCCAAAGCCGCCGGACTGATGTGCGCATTTGTCTCGAACGGCAACGCCACACCCGAAGCGCTAGAGTATCTCAGTCCCTACCTGAGCGCCTACAAAATAGACCTGAAATCCATGCAGGATAAGAACTACCGTCAATTGGGCGGCGTGCGTAAACATGTGCTGGACAGCATTCAGCGCGCGCACGAGTTGGGCCTGTGGGTGGAGGTGGTCACGCTTGTGGTGCCGGGCTTCAACGACTCTAACGAGGAACTATGGGATGCGGCTCGCTTCCTGGCAGGCGTCTCAGCCGACATCCCCTGGCATGTGACTGCCTTCCACAAAGATTACAAGATGACCGAACCGGATAATACGCCTGCGAAGACACTCTTACGCGCATCCGAAATCGGACGGGAAGCTGGCCTACGTTATGTTTATGCGGGCAACATCCCCGGGCATGTAGGCGAGTACGAGAGCACATTTTGTCCAAGCTGCAACAAAACAGTTGTTGAGCGCAAGGGCTTTATGATCGCAAATTATCATTTGACAGCGGATGGAAATTGCCCGTATTGTGATACGAAAATCGCCGGGCTATGGCCGAGTGATCCGAAGGATGTGGATTTGGGTGGTTTTCGGATGCCGAGATTGATTTAGGCGAAAAAAAATCAGACGCTTGGCAGCGTCCGCTTTTTTTGTAAACGGAATTGGTTATTCAACCATCCAACAGGCAACCCAATGATCTTCGCTGACTTCACGGAATTCTGGTTCCTTTTCGGAGCAAATTTCCTTTGCAATCGGGCAGCGCGGATGAAAGCGACAGCCTGAAGGTGGATTCAGAGGGCTGGGCACGTCACCTGTCAGGATGATGCGTTTACGCTTGAGATGTGGATCCGGAATGGGGATGGCCGACATCAAAGCCTGCGTATAAGGGTGCAGCGGGTTATTGAACAACTCATCTCGCCCGGTCAATTCGACCATCTTGCCCAGATACATAACAGCCACGCGGTCAGAAATATGCTCTACTACGCTCAAGTTGTGCGCAATAAAGAGGTATGTCAGACCAAATTCCCCTTGCAAATCCTTCAAAATATTGAGCACCTGCGATTGAATGGATACATCCAATGCCGAGACAGGCTCATCACAAATAATGAATTTGGGTTGCAATGCCAATGCGCGTGCGATCCCAATGCGTTGACGCTGACCGCCGGAAAATTCGTGCGGGTAACGACGCGCATGATAATCTTCGAGACCCACTTTTTTGAGGGTATCAACCATGAGATCAAAGCGCTCTCTGGGGCTGCCTATTTTGTGGATGTTCAGGCCCTCTTGAACAGACTCACCGATCGGCAAACGTGGGTCCAGAGATGCATATGGATCCTGGAAGATGATTTGCATATCGCGGCGAATGGCTTTTAATTCATTGCCGCTCAACTTAAGCATGTCTTGTCCGGCGAAAGACACTTCTCCTGAGGTGGGCTCGATCAGACGCAGCATACTACGCCCAACGGTTGTTTTTCCACAGCCCGATTCACCTACCAGTCCCAACGTCTCACCTTTACGCACCGAGAAGCTAACATTATCCACAGCCTGTACTTGCGCAACGACGCGTTGCAGCAGCCCGGCACGCACAGGGAAATATTTCACCAGATTTTTGACTACTACAAGATATTCTTTGGCAGTTTCACTCATTAATCATTGCTCCAATAAACTAGCCAGCAGAAAGCGGGGCATTATGACCCTCTGCGCTTTGATATAACCAGCAACGCACTTTATGACCTGGCTTGTAATCGATCAAGTCGGGCTTGGTTTCTCTGCAAATCTTCAAACCATGTTCTACCATTGCTTTGCAGCGCGGTGCAAAACGACAACCTGGCGGCAGGTTCACCAGGTTGGGTACAGAACCGGGGATAACCTCTAAGCGATCTTTGAGTTTACCAAGAATGGGAATCGATTCGATCAACCCGCTGGTGTATGGGTGCAGGGGTGTGTCGAATAGTGTGCCTACATCAGTTTGCTCGACGATCTCACCAGCATACATGACAGCAACGCGTTCACACATTTCTGCTACTACTCCGAGATCATGCGTGATCAAAATAATGGCTGTGCCGGTGTTTTCGCGCAACTTGCGCATCAAATCTAGGATTTGGGCCTGAATGGTAACGTCGAGCGCAGTAGTCGGCTCATCAGCAATCAACAATTCAGGAACGGTTGCCAATGCCATGGCAATCATGACACGCTGTGCCATACCTCCTGAGAGTTCGTGAGGGTAAGCGTTGACACGCCGTTCAGCATCCGGGATTCCAACCAACTTGAGCATTTCAACTGCTCTCTTTTGACCAGCGTCCTTACCAAAATCCTGGTGAATATTGAGCACTTCACTGATCTGGTCGCCCACTCTAAAAACAGGATTGAGCGCTGTTTGTGGCTGCTGGAAGATCATTGAAATGCGGTTTCCACGCACATGGATCATTTCACTCTCGGGTAAATCAAGCAAGTTGACACCGTCAAAAATAATTTCCCCATCTTCAACTTTACCGGGTGAATCAACCAATCCTATGACTGAAAATGAAGTTACGCTTTTTCCACATCCTGATTCGCCAACCAATCCCACGATTTCGCCCGGGTAAACTTCAAAATCCACGCCATCCACAGCCCGCACGACACCATCATCTGTATAGAAATACGTTTTCAGGGATTTGACTTCTAATAAGGGTTTCTTTGCCGTCACAATAAATTCTCCGTCAAAGTTATTTGTTAGCAAGTCGGGGGTCGAACGCATCGCGCAACCCATCGCCCAACAAGTTGAATGCCAATACCGTAATCATAATTGCCAGCCCGGGAAAGAAGACAAGATGTGGCGCGGTAAAGATCTGGTTGCGTTCAGAACCGAGCATTGTTCCCCACTCTGCTGTTGGGGGTTGCGCACCTAGACCAAGGAATGAAAGAGCCGCAGCATCCAGGATTGCAGTTGCAATTCCAAGGGTTCCTTGAACGATGAGTGGAGGAATGGAATTCGGTAAAATGCGTTTGAACAAAATATGCCACGAATTTCCGCCTAATGCTTTTGAAGCAGATACGTATTCTTGTTCTTTGACAGAAAGAACACTGCCACGCACAACGCGTGCATAGATGGGAATTGACACAATTGCAATTGCTAATAATGCATTTTGTAGCCCATGCCCTAATACGGAAACAATAGCAATCGCCAGCAAAAGTGATGGGAACGCGAGCAACACATCCATGAAACGCATGATCAGATTGTCGATCCAGCCACCCAGAAATCCTCCCAAAGCGCCCAGTAGTGTACCGATAATAATCGCAAAGCCGACAGTAGTAAACCCGATAAAGAGTGACACCTGGGTTCCATAGATCACACGACTGAACTCGTCACGTACATTGCCATCGGTGCCTAAAATGTGCTGAGGTTGATCTTCGGGGCATCCTAAAATGTGGATACAAGGGGCTGTTCTTCTTTTTATATCCTCAGTCCCGATGAGAACAAAATCAGGATCGAAAGGTGCCAAAACCGGAGCAAAGATTGCTACCAAAACCAAGAACAATAGAATTGTTCCGCCAATGACCGCTGACCGCTGCCGGAATATCCGCCGTAGTGTCAGACGGAACAGACTGTTTGCGCGATAATCCTTTTCGGATTGATCAGCTGAAGGGAATTCTGCTATGTCTGCCATGTTGCTAATCCAATCTGATGCGAGGATCAATCAGCACGTAAGAGAGATCCACTAACAAGTTTGCTCCTACGTAACCAATTGCAATCACAATGGTAAATGCTTGAACGATAGGGAAATCGCGGGCCGTAATGGCCTCAAAAAGCATACGCCCTACGCCTGCAAAACCGAAGATCGTCTCTGTGAGAACCGCACCAGCAAAAAGCGTTCCGACTTGCAAACCAATAATCGTGACAACGGGTAACAATGCGTTGCGCAGTGCGTGCTTCATCACCACCACGCGCTCGATCAAGCCCTTGGCACGCGCGGTCCGAATATAGTCCTGACGCAGCACCTCCAGCATGCTGGAGCGGGTCATGCGAGCGATGATTGCCAGTGGAATGGTGCTTAGAGCAATTGAAGGTAATAGCAGGTGCTTAATCACATCGCTTAGCACTTCCCAGTCTCCCGAAACGATAGAATTGAAGATGTACATATTGGCAAAAAATTCCAGAACTGTATACTTGAAAGTTCCTTCGACCACCTCCCATTGAAAAACTTCATAAAAAGGGATGGCAGCGACGCCAGCGGAAATCCTTCCAGATGGTGGAAGCGAGAAAGGTGTATCTTTGAGCACCAGAGCAAAAACATAGGCCAACATCAGACCTAGCCAATAGACTGGCATAGAGACTCCTGTGTTGGCAGCGATCATCACAGTAACATCTGTCGCGGAATTGCGACGTACTGCAGATATGATACCTGCAGGGATACCGACAATGATTGCAAGGAAGAGAGCAACAAGGCCTAATTCTATTGTTGTTGGTAAACGTTCGAGCAGAATTTTTGTTACAGGACGGCTGTAGCGGATTGAATCGCCAAAATCACCCTTAAGCATGTTTCCAATATAGATCCCAAATTGGGTTGCGATGGGTTTGTCAAGACCATTTTCTCGCGTGAAGCGTTCACAAACCTCTGCAGAGGCCTTCTCTCCAAGCATTGCCTTGCATGGATCCCCAGGGATAGAACGTGCCATTACGAATGTGACAAGCAGAATCCCAAAAATCACAGGAATCGAGTACAAAATCCGGCGGATAGCATATTGTGTCATAGGCAGGCCAATCAGATCAAAATAATATTACTGTGTGCTGCGTAAATATTTGAACTCAAACTCTCGTATTTCTCAGCAAAAACCAGCGCGAAAGTTCGTTTATTTATGCAAGAAGCAGTGAGAAACAACGCGAGACAGCACGCACCCTAGGGCACAAGCGCCATCTCGCGTTGTTGTTAGTTACGAGCTAGATGGCTTAGAAGAATTACTCTGCGTTCATCAAGCCGTCAAACAGGTACGAATAGTACTCGAACGCACCCGTATTGCCAATGTGATTGGGATTGGCAGCATCAATACCGGCACCCCAGGAAGCAATCACATCATTGGCGTCGAAGGTTGAACCATCGTGGAAGGTTACGCCTTCGCGCAGCGTGCAGGTCCAAACGGTTGCATCATCATTCGGTGTACAACCAGTGGCCAGTTCAGGCACAACTTCGCCGGAGTCGATCGCATAGCCCAACAGCGTTTCAACAACCTGCTGGCAGGGCGCAAGAGACTCGCCATCGGTCTCGTCCTGACAGAACAGGCTGATGGGTTCAGCATTCTGCATGAAAACAAAGGTGTCTTTGCCGGGATCAACTTTAGCAAAGAGCGGTGCACCGAAGGGGCGGAAGTGGGCGTTTCCAACAGTAGCCAGAGCGGCGGAGGCTGAAGCACCGTTAGCAATCGGAACCATGGGAACCAGTTCGCGAATTGCGTTGTTAGCCTGGACGTAGAGAGGTTCAGCTTGTTTCTCGTCACCGATCTGTGAGGCCTCTTGGAGCACTTCATAGATCTCAGGATGTGGGTCACCAAACTGTGGGTTCGTTTCTGCGAAGTGGAAGTCCAAGAAGTTGGTTACGTGAGGATAGTCAGCACCCCAACCGAGCAGGTACAGGCCATCCAGGCGGCCATTGGTGGATTCATCAATGAACTCGCCCGATTCCATCACAACAACTTCAGCTGTAATACCAAGGTTGGTAGCCAGTTGGGATTGAACTTCAACAGCAACCAGGCCGGGTTCCGGCAGATAGCCACGGAAGACATCGCGATAATAGATTGTGGTCGTGAAGCCATCAGGGTAGCCAGCTTCAGCCAGAAGGGCTTTGGCAGCATCGGGATCGAAATCGTACCAGGGGTCACCGACACAGCCATTGGGGAGACTGCAGGGGGTGAAGTGTGTGGGAACTGTGGCGCCCTCAGCATAGAAGTTGTCTACAATGCGCTGGCGGTCGATACCCATGGCAATCGCCTGGCGGACCTTGATATCACCGAAAATAGACTCTGTGCGCTCACCGAGCGGATCAATGACGTTGACCATGCCCAGATACAGAACGTTGGGGTTGGCAACCGGCAGGAAGGTCAAATTGGGATCGTCCTTGACAGTGCCGTAATCATCAGGGCTGAGGTTGGTGATCTGGTCTACAGTGCCAGACTGCAGTTCGAGCAGGCGCTGCGCGCCTTCAGTGGCCCAGCGGAAGACCAGGGTGTCGTAAGCGGGCTTATCACCCCAGTAACCATCGTAGGTTTTGAAGGTAATGCTTTCGCCGCGGGCCCAGGTATCAAGCATGAAGGGACCGGTGCCTACGGGAGCGGAGAGTAGGGTTTCCTGGTTGGCTTCATTGGCGTTTGCGTCCAGCCACTCTTCCGGATAGATGCCGAAGGGGGTAAAGGCAGCTTTTTGGGGGAAGGCCGGGTCAGGCTTGCACATGGTGAATTCAACAGTGTAAGCATCTACAGCGACAATGGACTTGATCTTGCCGCCGTAATCGCAGTCAGGAGCTTCAACACTCTTGCCCTCGAATTCCATCATGGGCTCTTCCATGGGTGCTTCGGTGGGAGCGGGCTCTTCAGGGGCAGCAGGTTCGGCGGGTGCAGCCGGTTCTTCAGGAGCAGCAGGTGCCTCAGGCTCGGCACCACCACAAGCGGCCAACACCATGCTTGCCACGATCAGAAGTGCGAGCATAGTAAATAGTGATTTGCTTTTCATTTTTTAAACTTCTCCTCTTTTGATTGGTGAATAACTATACTAACTGACAAATGTATTTTTTCCGTGGCCTCCTTTCTTTTTTCTACATAGATCGGTTACATTATTATACGTGAACATCATCCTGTGTCAACGCTCCCCCGGTATTGGAGGAAATACGCCGCAAGTATGTTTGCATGTGTGGACGAATCGGCTTCGGAGTATAATGAAACTACCGCATCGTTTGCAAACCTGAGGGATTATGGACCGACATACCACCAAAAAACGTACCCATACTCTTGCCTATCTCATTTTGACTATCCTGCTGACAGTTTCCTGTGCGTTGCCGAGTCTTCCAACTCAGCAACCTGAAGCGACCCCGACCGCCTTTCAGCAGGAACCCTTACCTCCGTTACCTCCGGTGCTTACCGAAGTTTTCCCATTGGATGGAACCCAGCTGGGACTCGACGAGCCGATCACCCTCTACTTCAGCCAACCCATGGACCGGAATTCTGTCGAGGCGTCTCTCTTCGGACTTCCAGCCGGCTCCCGTACCTGGAGCGACGACTCAACCCTGACATTCACCCCCGACCCTTCCTACGATGCAGATGCCGAGATAACGGTAGCAATTTTATCGTCTGCGAAAGCTGCGAATGGTCTGTCCCTGGCTGACCCCGTCACGCTGACGTATCATACATCCTCCCTATTACAAGCCATCAACTTCCTGCCCGAACCCGCCAGCCAGGATATCGATCCGGATGCCGCCGTTGCTGTAACGTTTAACCAGCCGGTGGTGCCATTGGGAACAGATACTAACCTTCCCGATGCTTTTTCGCTTGAGCCTGCGGTGAATGGGCGTGGTGAATGGCTTTCTACAAGCACCTACGTCTTTTATCCCGAACCTGCCCTGGCTGGCGGCACAACCTATACGGCCGACCTGAACACGGATTTAGTATCCACAACGGGTGCGCAACTGGATGTAGTTGGCAGTTCGATCGCCTGGTCGTTCGTAACGGCTTTGCCGAGACTGGTTTCGGTAGAACCCTCTAACGAGCAAACCCTGGCGCTTGATGCCACCATCAAGTTGACCTTCAACCAGGCCATGGATCCGTTCAGCCTGGAGAACGGGTTCGTCTTTTTCGAAGACGGCGTGCCCGTGGTTGGGGAGATCTCCTGGAATGATGACCACACGGAGATGACATTCGAGCCAGCAGAACGATTTGAGAGAAATTCGACTTACACGCTGAGCATAACCAGAGATGCTGTGGCTGCCAGTGGCACGCCGATTGCACTGGAACAACAATACCAGTATTTCACCTATGGCGACTTCAGTGTGCATAATAGTGAACCGGCTGAGGGAGGCACAAAAATAGAAAATGGCAGCGTGCGTGTCTTTTTTACTGCGCCACCCAAAGATTTGGATGACCTTGAAGGTTTCGTCAGCTTGAGCCCGGAATTATCAAATCAAGGTATTTATATTGATGGAACTTCCCTGGTAATTAGCGGTTTTTTTCTTCCCGAAAACGAATACACGCTGACCATTTCTTCCGATTTGGTAGATGAATGGGATCAACCTCTAGGAAGTGATTTCGAACTCAATTTTCGGACGCCTGCTGCTTCACCAAACTTGAGTGTGGCATATTGGGGTAACGTTTACTTTGTGCGCCCGGATGAGCCGGTTTTGCGTGCAAATGCCACCAATATCCAACGCGCGGATGTGTCGGTTGCGCCGATCACATTCGGTGATTTCCAACTGCTTACCGGCCCAAACAGTTACGATGTCTTGCAAACATTTGCGCCGCAAAATTCAACAACACATTCACATGTCTACTCCCTGACTCCCAGCCGCAGCGAGCCGATCGCTTTGCCACTGGCGGGAACGGGAGACGACCTTGGGACAGGTTTTTATTTCGTACAAGTAGCTTCGCCGCAATTAGACCAGGCTGCGAGCGGGCAGAACCGTAAATATCTGGTTACGGCCAGCAATGTCAACCTGACGTTTAAGATCGGCGCGGCAGATGCGCTGTTATGGGCTACCGATCTACGCACAAATGAACCGGTCTCGGCGCCGTTTACCATTTATAACAATGACGGGTTTGCGATCATCAGCGCGCAAACAGATGCGGATGGACTGTGGCAGGGAGAGTTCTCGCCGCAAGAGGAACCCGGTCAAACTTACACGGTTGTATTGAGCGAGCCGGGTCAGGAAAATTTCGGGGTGGCGCAGTCTTCGTGGAGCAGTGGCGTTTCACCCTGGGATTTTGGTATTTCCTTGCGGCCCAGAGCGCCTCAACCCGAAACCTATTTGTATAGTGATCGTCCTATTTATCGCCCCGGGCAGACGATCTACTTCCGTGGCGCGGTGCGGCAGGCCTTTAACGGGCGCTATATGCTACCGGATTTTTCGTCCGTTTCGCTGGAGTTGCAGGATAATTATGGGCACACGCTGCAAGTTTTCGACTTGTTGCTCTCGCCCTATGGCACTTTCCACGGTGAATATCAGCTTTCGCCGGAAGCCGAGCCCGGCTATTACATATTTTACAATTCTGACTTAAATGCGCATCTCTCCTTCGATGTAGCTGAGTATCGCAAACCAGAGATCGAGCTGAATGTTGCTTTTGGGAAGGAACAGCTCGAAACTGGCGAGCAGGTTCGAGCTGAGTCTGAAGCGATGTATTATTTTGGTTCACCCGCCGGGGATGTGGATGTCCAATGGAGTCTGTTCGAACAACCCACTTATTTCAGTCTACCCGGCTATCAGACCGGTGTGTTCGACGATTCGTGGCTGACCCCGAGCTGGGCTCAGTATGGGAACTTTGGGAGAACACTGGAAAACGGTACAGCGCGCACAAACCCGGATGGAAGTCTGAACCTGGAACTTCCCGACATACCCGACTCGGATACGCCTCGTACCCTGACCCTGGAACTGACTGCGCAAGACGAAAGCGGTTTCCCCATTAGCGCGCGCGATGAGATGATCATACATCCGGCAAATTTCTACATTGGCCTGCGGCCTGACCAGTGGGTAGGGCAAAGCGGAACCGCGCTTGGATTTGATGTTTTCACCGTAGATTGGGAAACGAAAGTCAGCCCCTCGAAGGCTTTACAGGCCGAATTCAAGCAGGTGCGCTGGGAACGAAAAGACCCGCCTGCAGAAGATGTGTACGGAGTGCCGACTTATGAGCCGATCTATACGTTGGTGAGCAGCAGCAATTTATCTACCGCTGCTGACGGTAAAGCACGCCTTTCATTTACGCCTGACGAGCCGGGTACCTACATGCTGGATGTTTATGGCGGCGGGGCGCGCACGCAAATCCTGTTGTGGGTTTCAGGCGGGGAAAACGCTGCCTGGCCCAGCCTGCTCAACGATCAGGTGAAATTGACAACAGGTCAAGATAATTACCAGCCCGGCCAGAGAGCGGAGGTCTTTATCCCCAACCCGTTTGGTGAAAGCGTGCAGGCATTGGTAACGGTAGAGCGCGGAAAGGTCTTGAGCGCCGAAGTTCTCGAGTTGGGAGCCAGCGGCTCGACCTATTCGCTTGACTTGACCGATGAACACGCCCCCAATGTATATGTGGCGGCTACTTTGCTTGGCCCGGACAATCAATTCCGCCAGGGATACACGGAGCTCACGGTAGAGCCGTTAGCACAGGAGCTACAGGTCGAGTTGACCGCTGTGCCGAAGATCAACGAGCCGCGTGGCGAAATGACTCTGCAATTGCGCGTTACCGATAGCGCTGGAGAACCGGTCAACGGTGAATTCTCGCTCGCGGTTGTGGATAAAGCCGTGCTGGCTCTGGCCGATCCGAATTCTCCTGATATATTGTCCGCTTTTTATAGTGAGCAACCGTTGGGTGTATCTACCGGCCTTTCGTTGGCAGCTTACAGCGGACGTTTTGTGCTGCAACCACCCGGCCTTGGCGGTGGAGGCGGTGCAGGCGGCGTGTTTGTCCGCGAAGAGTTCCCGGACACCGCTTACTGGAACCCGACCTTTATTACCGACTCCAGTGGCAGGGGACAGGTGACTGTAACCCTGCCCGACAGCCTGACCACCTGGGTCATCGAAACACGCGGACTGACCATCGATACACGCGTCGGGCAGGCCGGTGCAGAGGTGGTGACCACCAAACTGCTGCTCATCCGCCCGGTCACGCCGCGCTTCCTGGTGAGAGGTGACCATGTTGAATTAGCCGCCATTGTCCACAACAATACGATCAACAACCTGGATACGACTATCACTCTGGAAGCTACTGGATTTACGTTAGACGAACCCGGTCAGGCCTCACAAACGGTTGAAGTGCCTGCTAATGGACGCGCGCGCGTGGCCTGGTGGGGCACGGCTGAGGATGCTGAGCAGGCTGAACTCGTTTTCGCAGTCAATGGAAAGAGCGGGAGTAAAACACTCAGTGATGCAGCCACACCGGCCCTCGGTCCGGTACCGATCCTGCAATATGTCGCACCGCAGACCTTCGTTACAGCCGGCATGCTGACTGATGGAAGTAGCCGCCAGGAGGTCATCAGTCTGCCGCGCAGCTTCTCACCTACGGGCGGAAGGCTGGACGTGGAGATGTCGCCCTCGCTGGCCGCCTCCATCCTCAACAGCCTGGAGGCTTTGTCCACGCCCTCCTGTACCTGTAACAACGAGGCGGTCTTATCATACTTCCTGCCAAATCTAGAAACCTATCGCGCACTGCAGACTTCCGGCATAGATAATCCCATCTTGAAAGCGCGCCTTGATGAAAGCTTGAACGACAGCATCACGGCGCTGGTCCGTAATCAGAATTTCGATGGCGGCTGGGGTTGGATGCGTGGGGGTGACTCCGATTCGTATATTTCAACCTATGTGCTCTTCGGCCTTGGGCGAGCCCGCCAGGCAGGCGTCAGCATCCCGGATGAAACCTTCAACCGTGTGCAGGAATTTTTACGGAAATTCGCTCTGGCTGATCCCACATTGGGGACTTTCCAACCCTGGGAACTCGACCGTCTGACCTTCACCTTTTTTACTTTAGGACAGACCAGCGGCTTACAGGAACCCGATTGGCCGATCCTCAACACGATGTACGATAAACGCGACCAACTGAGTCCCTGGGCACAGGCATTCCTGGCGCTCAGTCTCGAAGCCATCTCCCCCAGCGACGCGCGCGCCCGTGATTTGATTGCTAACCTCGAAGCTACTGCCATCCGCACGGGCAGCAGTTCCAACTGGGAGAGCGAAACCGGTTCCTGGCGCAATCCTGGCACGCCGCTCTACACCACGGCTGTGGTGGCATATGCCCTGGCGCAACGCGATCCTGCTGCACCAGTGTTGATCGAAGCCGTGCGCTACCTGACTTCCAATCGCAAAGCGCAAGGGTTGTGGGGTTCCACCTACGAAGACGCCTGGGTCATTTTGGCACTGACCGAGGCCATGAAAGGCTTCGGCGAGTTACAGGCCGATTTCACCTTTACGGCCAGCCTCAACGGCACACAAATGGCGACCGGCGATGTCAGCGGCACCGAGATTTTCATCCCGGTCAGCGCCAGTGTGCCACTTGAATATCTCTCACCCGCTTCTCCCAACGCGTTGGTTATCGAGCGTGAATCCGGCCTGGGACGCCTGTACTATCGTGCCTCGCTGCTGCTCAATCGACCGGTCGAAACCGTCCAGCCATTGAACAAGGGTATGGCCATCAGCCGCAACTACTTTGATGGAAATTGTTTGGACGCCCAGAGCGGAGAGTCGCAGGGCTGTGCGCCTCTTTCCACACTCGAACTTGCCCCTAATTCCCAACTCACCGCCCGCCTGACGTTGACTCTACCCAACGACTCTTACTACGTCATGCTCGAAGACCACATCCCCGCTGGGACGGAAATCCTCAACCAGACTCTCAAGACCAGCCAGCAAGGCCAGGATGGGACAGATGTACAAGTGGTCTTCGATGCGGATGATCCCTTCGCACGTGGTTGGGGCTGGTGGTACTTCAACAATCCGCAGATTCGTGATGAACGCATCACCTGGACGGCCGATTACTTGCCCGCCGGAACTTATGAATTGACCTATTCCCTTATCCCCGCGCAGGCAGGCCAATTCCGCGTGCTGCCTGCGCACGTCTGGCAGTCTTTCTTCCCGGATGTGCAGGGCACCAGTGCTGGAACGATATTTGAGATAACTACGAAATAGCCTATTCCGTCCTTTTATCTAACACGTCTAACAATTCAACAACACTGACCTGTCAAACTTGTTAGACTTCTTGAGTTCATCCCCCAAACAAAACTTCCAGAAACCCGCCACCGAGCGCATCAAACTGGACTGGTAACACGAACTCGAAAAAGCCCAACCCGAGCGCGCCGAGTCCTATCACGATCAGGAAAAATCCAGGCAGCAATCTGCCTGTGATGAGATCCAGCATCACATCAAAACGCGAGCCCTGCTTCTGCTCGACCGAGCCTCCAATTGCAATGACAGCCTGCATCAAGAAAAAGACGCCGGAAACCACTAACATCGACCAGGGGCGCTGGATTAGATGCAAGAAAATATCGCGCCCATTATCAAGATAAGCTGCCATCGAAGAACCTATGAGAAATATCCCGATCAGACTGAACTGCACGCCCTGTGCGTATGCGGAAAGCCCAAGATAAGTTTCACTGTAATGTCGGTGGCGAGAAAGCACGATCCGCCGCGTGAGCATGGCTTCTATGCCTACTACGATCGCGGTGACACCAAACATAGATATTCCAGCATAGAGCAGGGTTGGGATGGATAATTTATCCCCTGCCAGGGTTAGCAATACGGCTATGATTACCAGCCCAATTTGAACAAGAGACCACAGGCTCATACAGGCCTCCCTGGCTATTTGAAAGCCAGAATACAGTTAACGTGATTTGTGTCTATCCTGACGTAATTCTCTTGCTTGAAACACTACACCGATAATAATCAAAATGATGAACACAACGAGCGAGATCCCGTTGCTCAGGTTGAGAGCTTCGGTCACCAGAGATGCGCCTACCAGTGATGACAGGCTGATCAATGCCCATTCCAGGAACAAGCCGACCAGGACAACCCCGATGATTCCCCCGACGATGAAGGTCAGCACAGTTGTCCACCAGCCGCCTTCCAAATTTAGAATGGGCAGGAATTGCAACGCGATGTAACCACCTACCAGAAATCCAGCCAGATTAATGGCAAAGCGTTGCACGAAAACCGCCAACAGCCCGGCCAGGAGTCCAATTCCTATGCCGATGATCAAGCCAATCGATTCCGGAACTTCGAGGACGTTGTTTGCTAAGGAAAGACCAGCTACAAAGCCTGCACCAGCTACAAACAGCCAGAAGGCTCTGCGTCCGAAGAACAGTAATGCAGTGCCGAGGATGATGTTTAGCATTGCCATGAGGATTCTCTTGCTAACCTTGCGAAGGTTTGAAACCTTCGCAAGGTTTATGCTTCTTAAACAAACGGGAACCACATCCCAATCGCAGCCAGGGTGCAGAAGATGATGGTGACTACAGCAACCCCCACGATGACCTCACGCGGTTCGCGTTGGTCTACAACCTGCAGGTTGGGAGAAATTCCCTGCACTTCCCAATGTGGCCCGGCAAACCAGGCGAAGATCAGTCCTCCCATCAAGCCGCCAACATGTCCCCAATTGTCGATGCCCGGTTGCAGACCCAGGAACAAGTTGATGGCGACCACAAAAATCACATTGTTGAGTGCCCGTCTGACCTGCGTTCCAAACAGCTTACGATTCTGAATCAGGAAGATTCCCTCTGCACCGATCAGCCCGAAGATGGCGCCGGATGCGCCAATGGAGTTAGCGCTGGAGAACAAGAACGAAAAGACACTTCCAGCAAAGCCGCCCAGGATATACAGTAGCAGGAAGCGACCATGCCCATAGCGGCGTTCCAAACCAATGCCGAAGATGTACAAAGCGTACATATTGAACCCAATGTGCATGATTGAACCATGTAGCAGCATGGGTGTGAAAAAGCGCCACAACTGACCAGCGCGGATGGCATCATTGGCCTTAGCGCCCAATGCAACTGCCAGATCGTAACCATAAATATATTGTGATAACAACTGTAGCAGAAACGTAATCACCGTCACGCCTAGAATGGTGTAGGTCACGCGTGGGGGCGATGATGGCATCGAAACGGGCACAGGCCGCTGCTGAGGAGGAGGCGGAGCCTCGTTGTATTCAGGGGATTGGTTCATGTTCACAGAGTCACCTCACGATGTTGGACACGATGATGTTCGGCATCAATGATGGCTGCCACAGTGTCCACTGTTTCGTCCAGTTTGAAGTCATGGTTGATGATGACGTAATCGAAAGCCTCCACGCGTTTGAGTTCCTTGCGGGCAGTAGCGATGCGCAGGGCCAGTTCGTCTGTAGTTTCGGTTTTGCGCGCCTTCAGGCGGCCAACCAGTTCTTCTTCGCTCTCGGTAGTGATAAAGACCAACAGCGCATCAGGCGCCAGCTTCCGGACGGTTTCCGCGCCCTGCACGTCCAGGCGCATGACCACATCTTTGCCACTGGCAAGCGCCTCGCGCACCTGGTTTTTGGGAATGCCCTTGTAATCGTTGTACACAATAGCAAATTCGATAAGTTCGTTCTCTTCGATCATGCGGGCAAACTCATCTTTGGAGACAAAGAAATAATCCACCCCATGCACCTCGTTCTCGCGCTTGGGGCGCGTGGTGGCAGTCACCACAAAATGGAAAGGCATGCCGCGTTCCTGCATGCGCTGCATAACAGTGTCTTTTCCAACGCCGGAGGGGCCGGAGATGACGATCAACAACGGCTGGGGATTCAGGAGGGTGAATTCAGGATCATGGGTCATGTGTGTATTGTATCTTAAACAGACCCTAAAGGACTTGGAGACATCCAGGGACTTTGATAAAATACGGACATGCCAACTTATGACTTTATCTGTCTCGACTGCAAAAAACGCTTCGACCTGTTCATGACCTACAGCGAATACGGGACCAGGCCTGCGGCCTGTTCCCATTGTGGCAGCCAAAACACGCGCCGACGCATGACCCGTGTGCGCATCGCCAAGTCGGACGAGAGCCGATTGGAGAGTTTGGGTGATTTCTCCGATCCCTCCGCGCTGGCAGGTCTGGAAGATGACCCACAGGAATTGGGACGTATGATGCGAAAAATGGGCACGGAAATGGGCGAGGAGTTGCCCCCCGAATTCGATGAGGTAGTGGATCGCCTGGAGAAGGGCCAATCACCGGAAGAGATCGAGTCCGCGCTGCCGGACTTGGGTCTGGATGATGGCGGTGGCGGGATGGGTGACTTGTAAATGCGAAGGAGCGGACGATGGGTCCGCTCCTTTTTTGTTGTGTTGTGTAGGGGCGGGGTAACCCCGCCCTACATGTATTATTTCCCATTCTTACTCAACATCTCCTTCAACGTCAACCCCAGGCGGGTGATACCCTCGCGGATGACTTCCGGTTGTGAGTATGAGAAGTTCAGGCG
>Ga0209536_100003150_pt1 | contig 26646 bp, 21 predicted proteins | sample DeeMarSeWOR28_12_FD_187461 | JGI IMG/M metagenome (GOLD analysis project Ga0209536, IMG submission 187461) | Marine sediment microbial communities from White Oak River estuary, North Carolina - WOR-2-8_12 (SPAdes) (version 2) | ecosystem: Environmental > Aquatic > Marine > Intertidal zone >...
AGAAGGGCTCTAAGATAATCTTTTGACCGGCGTGTCGCAGCACCAGCGATCGATCAAACAAGCGCCAGTCATAGGTATCGTAGAACGTCCATTTCTCAGGGATAGGTGGCTCTGCTATGAAGGCGAATTTTCCGGCCAGAAGTTGATCGAGCTGACCTGGCTCGTATTCGTCTGGCAATCTGACGTGTAAGTTGGTTTCGAAAACCATTGTCCCTATTTGAAGAACCAACAGCCTGACTGCCTGCTTCGAGTTTGACTACGATTGCTAGTACTCGACCGCTGTTTCTTCTAACTCAACTTGCCCACGACGCTGGATGGCGCTAATAGTAAGGCTATTATGGTACCATTTCACCCTTCATAAACCCAGCTATTGTACTCCTCAACCTCATAGCCACGTTTGATCTGTAACTGAACATGATACCAGCTGCAGCCATAACGGTGAAGAATATGAACCAAAGCCAGGAATCATTGATCGCCAATAGGTCAGGCACCACCAGAAGCTAATGGACAATTTGCCAGGCGGCCGCTCGTGAAGAGCTTGGTATCCAAAAGAATTAACGGTTTCCCTAGCCATTTTTCCAGGTTTCTACTACCAAAAGGGCCGATGTGGCCAAATCGTCTCCAGGATAAAGTAGGGATCCTATCGTGTGAATCTTATACATCCTTATCTTGTCTTTAGGAGAAATGAATGACAAACGTACTTTCAGAACTATCAGAAGCGTTGGCTCAAACGGTTGAATCGGCCGGGCCAGGTATCGTTCGGGTAGAAGGTCGCCGGCGCCTGCCAGCCAGCGGCATCGTCTGGTCGGCCGACGGCATCATCGTCACCGCCAATCATGTGGTCAAACAAGACAGCAACATCGGCGTTGGCCTGCCTGACGGCCAGACGGTCAAGGCGGAGTTGGTCGGCCGGGATCAGAGCACCGACCTGGCCGTATTGAAGGCCGAGACCAGTGGATTGTCTCCAGCCGCGCGGGCTGGAGACAGCCTGCATGTGGGGCACATGGTGCTGGCTTTGGGACGGCCGGGCCGTACGGTCCAGGCTACTTTGGGCATCGTTAGTGCCTTGGGCGACAGTTGGCGAACCAGTATGGGTGGCCAGATAGACCGTTACTTGCAAACTGACTTAGTCATGTACCCGGGCTTCTCAGGCGGGCCGTTGGTCAGCGCCACTGGAGAGGTGCTCGGTTTGAATACATCAGCTCTTTTGCGTGGTGTGAGTCTGAGTGTGCCCGCAGCCACTCTAGAACGGGTCGCCGGCGCTCTGGTTACCCACGGCCGGCTGCGTCGTGGTTATCTGGGCGTCAGCACCCAACCGGTACGCTTGCCGGCCGCGGTCAAACAGGCTCTAGACCAGGAAACTGGTTTGCTCGTCGTCAGCGTCGAACCCGACAGCCCGGCTGATAAGGGCGGGCTGGTGATGGGCGATGCCATCGTCGGCTTAGGTGAGGCGACCGTGCGCCATCATGACGACTTGCTGGCCCAATTGAGTGGCGAGCAGGTGGGGCAAAAGACGCCGATCAAGATCGTGCGTGGTGGCGAGGTGAGAAGTTTAAATGTGACGATTGGGGAGCGGTAAGAGGAATTGATGCATGAATCGTGAAAAGATCATCACGATTCACGTTTCACGTATGAAACCATGTCAAAATTACTGAACGCCCTCAATAACCAGATGTCCACTGTGATAGATGAGGCCAGGAAATGCCTGGTGCAGGTGCATAACGGCCGGCGCGGGAATGGTGCTGGAACGATCCTGCATGCCGATGGCTTAATCGTCACCAACGCCCACGTGGTGCAACGCCGTTCGCCGAAAGTGACGCTGTGGGACGGCCGGACCTTGCCGGGCCGATTGCTGGCCTATGACGAAAAACGTGACCTGGCGGCTGTCTCGGTCAACGCATCCGGTTTGCCGACCATGGAGCTGGGAAATGGCAATGAGCTATGGCCAGGCCAGTGGGTGGTCGCCTTGGGCCACCCCTGGGGAGTGACCGGCGCGACCACGGCCGGCATGGTCATCGGCGTGGGACGGCCAGTGGAAGGTTTACCCTTTGACGGTGACCTAATCCAGGTTGGGTTACACTTGCGGCCGGGCCACTCTGGCGGGCCGATGGTGGATAGCAACGGCCGGTTAGTAGGCATCAACACCATGATCGCCGGCCCCGACGTGGGAATGGCCGTGCCTATTCAGACGGTAAAACGATTTCTGAAACGAGCATTGGGGTCACGGGCCGGACATTTTTAGGATAGCCGGTATGTAAACATTGTACTGCAGGTTGGGATGGACAAAAGCACCCCCCGAAAAGGTATCCTCACCCAGCCAAGGTGCGGTCAATGGCGTCTCATAAGAGCCAGTAATCAGGTTGTAAACATAGATCAGGCCCGGTGAATCATCATCGGGGATTAAATAAGCCCGGCCATCAATGCCAACGGCCAGACCATCTATGTCCGATTCGGCCGGATCTGGATAAGAGGCCACAGTCGTGACTTTCCCGCTGTTCACATCGATGGCGACCAGTTCTCTGGTGGAGTCATTGACGCCATAAATTTTGCCGGTAAGAGGATCGGCGTCAATGCCGCTGATACTGTCGGTTAAGGACAAAACCAGGGTAGCCGCCAGGGTGGTTGGGTTGATCTGGTAGATCCCATCGTCAAACGATGCGGCCCGGGAACCATAGAATTTTCCGTTGGATATGGCCAACCCGTCGATGCGTAAGGCATTGTCGGTATTGGTGATGGTGATAGTACCAACTAGGGTTGGTGTTATGACGCCAGGTTTCCATTGATATAGATTGGCTCCGCCAACCGCTTCTTCGCCAGTGCTGGTAAAAAGCACCCGGTCATTAACCACATCGTAGGTAGCCCCCCAGACGGCTTGCCCGCTGAAAATCGTCGCAGAAATGTTGTTGACGACGTCAATCTCGTAGGCGCTGTTGTTGGTAACATTGGTATCGGTGTTGATTGCAGTGCCGGCAATCAATGGGAAAGAGCGATCTCCGTTTGTCTGGGCCTTGGCTGTCGCTTTGCCACCTGATTTCCATTGATGACCATTGGTTTTGCCGGCCGCTCCTTCATCGCCGGTGATAAGCGGCTCGTCATTTAATGCAGCCCCTCGGTTAGCATGTTCGACTAAAAACGTAGAAGAATTGTTGTTGGCTGCGCCAATTTCTAAAGTGTTGTTGATAGTGCCGTCAATCAATTGGGGGGGGCGATCCTCGGCCGCTTGGGTCGCCCAACTCATAGTGTAAAAGAGGAGCAGCAACATTGCTGCCGCCAGTGTTATGACCACCAGGATTCGGGTATAGGGTTGAGAAAGATACCGGGAAAAAATGGTAATCCTCCTATTTTGTTAACGGGGTTCGCAAATATAATTTGCTTCCAATAGCCTAAAGGAGCGGAATATTAAAAGATTAATCGACCTTGTCCCTAAATTCAAGGACCAATTCTTGTTTTGGTATGCGTTACGTTTTTGGATCAGGTCGAGTTAGATTGGTCCACTTTAATATCCGCCAGACTATTTGATGCTGCTATTGCAAGAACTGGACCACTCTATGCCAAGATGAATGTCAAATCTCGACAGGCTCCTTAATTTTCATCCATGGGTGTGCGTGGTCCAGCAAAGCTGGCTGGGGCATGTGGACCTCTTACTGGTCGTGGATGAGATTTAACACCTGGGGGAGGAGCTTGGCCGTTGTTCCCATCGCTTCACCACTGTAAATGGTGGGGTTGCCTTGCCAGTCGCCAAAGTAGCCGCCAGCTTCCCGTAAGATGACGACGAAGGGGGCACAATCCCACTCGTTCATGATGGGATCGAGCATAAGCTCGGCCCGGCCGGTGGCCACCAACAAATAACCATAAGCATCGGACCAGCCAGCCCTAAAGTTAGTGGCCGCCTTTAATCGTTCCCAGGCAGCTTCCTGGCCGTAAGCTGCGAAAGAGGCAGCGTCGGAGTGGACTAGCAGGCCGTCTTGCAGGCGAGAGACGTTGGAAACTCGAGCCGGCCGGCCATTCCACCAGCAGCCTTGGCCATCGGCCGCGGTCAGCATCTCGCCTGTAGCCGGGTAGTTAGCCACGCCCACCTTGATCTCCCCCTCGATCTCCAGCCCGATAAGGACGGCGTATAATGGTACGCCCTGGACGAATGATCGGGTACCGTCGATAGGATCGATGAACCAGCGATGGCTGGCTCCCTCCGTTTCGGCCGTACCATACTCCTCGCCGACGATGGCGTGACCGGGAAACCGCTCTTCGATCCGGCCCCGGATCAGTTCTTCGGCCTGGCGGTCGGCCAACGTCACCGGCGTGTTGTCGTCCTTGATCTCCGGCCGTAAGTCTCTCTGAAAATAGCCCAAGGTCAGCCGGCCGGCTTGCCAGGCCGTTTCCATGGCGAAATCCAGGTAACTATGAAGTGATTGGGTCATGATTGGTTAGTTGATAATTGATATTTGTTCATGGCCAATGTTTTCAGCGAGAGATTGCACTTGACATAATTAGCAATAAATCATTCGCAATTAACAATTCACAATTAAGTTAGCGGTTCGATGCAAAGGGGATCTTCGTTGCGGGGGTTGTTGACGTGGGTGCTAACCGGGTAAAAGGTCATTTCCTCGGCCAGGTAGGGACGCAACAATGGCTGTACTTCACCAGGATGTTGGGCACCCGGGTCGAGCCAATGGTCATAGTCCTCGGGCGATAGGATCACGGGCATGCGATTGTGCACCGCCCGCAAACGCTCGTTGGGCTCCGTGGTCAGCAAAGTGCAGGATTCAATTTCGGAACCATCAGGACTGGCCCAATGTTCCCACAATCCGGCGATGGCAAATAGGCCGCCATCGCTCATCTGGATGCGAACCGGCTGCTTCTGGCCATTTGTCTTTTGCCACTCGTAAAAGCCATCGGCCGGTACCAGGCACCGGCGGTACTTAAAGGCCACGCGAAAGGAAGGCTTTTCGGCTGCAGTTTCCGATCGGGCATTGATCATCCGCGAGCCAATGGAGGGGTCTTTGGCCCATCGAGGGATCAGGCCCCAATTGAAGTAGGTTAATTCACGGTCGCCGGTATTTGGGGAGATGCGCACGGCCGCTACAGGTTGGGTCGGCGCAATATTGTATCGAGGTTTAAGATTCGGTATTTCTGATAGTTGAAAATGTTCAGCGACGGCTTCGCCAGGTGCGATCAGGGTGAAACGCCCGCACATGGTTAGCTGATTGGCCGGTTGCGAGCACTGCAATAACGGTTGTGATTACTTCGATGTCGCCAGAAATAGCTTCGTTTGCCGTTATTCATGGTGCTGCGGCTACGTAATGTCAATTCTCCGCCGCATGCTGGGCAAATGGCCTTTCGGGGTGCTGTGTCTGCAGCTGTGATCTGCTTACCGTCAACTGTCTGGGCAACTTTCATGGCTTATCCTCTTTCCATCCTCTTTGTTTCGCAGTGGTTTGTTGGGCTAGTTGGTTAATAATAGCCCTATTCGCCAAAATAAGCACGGAGGTAATTTAGTTACTTCTACACAGTACTATAGTCCCTCCACCATTCTTACAGAGGGACAAAAGCATCGTTAAATACGCACTACCATAAGTCTCGCCCGGTTATGAACTCTTATCCTCAGTTTAATCGATTATTGCCAAAAAATCCATTGTTTCGGGGTTATATTTCAGGATGATTTTTTCGGCGACTGTTGGCTACCAGGGGCTCATGGTAGAATTCGGATCAGGAATATTGTAGTGTAAAGAAGAATGAATGGGCTGTGAAGTGCGAGGCGTCAAACGAAAAAAGTAATGCGTAATGCATAAAGAGAAAATCGAAAATCGAAGGTTTTTCATTAAGGGTTACGAATTACGGATTACGATCAGGAGCGACCGATGAGCGAGCCGGTGATTTTAGAGGCTATCCGGATTCCATTCGGCAAACGGGCAGGTGTATACCGGGAAACGAGGCCAGATGCCTTGCTGGCGCATACGCTTTGCGGGCTGGTGGAGCGAGTGGGGATCGATCTAAATCAAATCGAGGATATTATCGCCGGTTGTGTCACCCAGGCTGGCGAACAGGGAGCCAATATCGGCCGGCTGGCAGCTTTATTAGCTGGCTTTCCGGTCGAAGTCCCGGCAATTACGCTGGACAGAATGTGTGGTTCCAGCCAGCAAGCGGTTCATTTTGCCGCCCAGGCCGTGGCCGCAGGCGACATGCGGTATGTGATCGGCGCCGGAGTGGAGAACATGACCCGAGTGCCCATGTTCAGCAGCCTTGGTGGCAGCTTTGAAACCCTGAACCCAGACTTATTAGCCCGCCACGAGCTCATCCACCAAGGGGAAAGCGCTGAACGGTTGGCCGAGAAGTGGTCTATCAGCCGGGAGGAAATGGACGATTTCGCTGCCGAGAGTCACCGGCGGGCCAGCCTGGCGGCCGACGCGGGCTGGCACAAGGAATTTATCCCGGTGACAGGTCTGGATGCTAGTGGCGAGACGGTGGCCGTGACCCGAGATGAAGGCATCCGGGAGGTCATCGATATGGCCAAGATGGCTGCTCTGCCGACCGTCTTCCGGCCGGATGGCCATGGCCTGGTCACCGCCGGAAATGCCAGCCAGATCACCGATGGTGCGGCAGCAGTGCTGGTTGCCGATCGGGAGATGGCCGAGGCTGATGGCTTTGAGCCACGGGCTCGTTTTCTAGCCCGGGTCGTCGTCGGTTCCGACCCCACGCTGCAATTGGAGGGCGTTATCCCGGCGACTTACAAGGCCTTGGAATCCACTGGACTCGCGCTAGACGATATCGACTGGGTCGAGATCAACGAGGCTTTTGCTTCCGTCGTTTTGGCCTGGGAGCGTGAATTCCAGCCGGATATGGATAAAGTCAACCCTTGGGGTGGGGCCATCGCCCATGGGCACCCGCTGGGAGCGACCGGTGCCGGCCTGATGGCCAAGATGTTGGCCGGGTTGGAGATGATCGGCGGCCAAATCGGCTTACAGGTCATGTGCATTGGCCATGGCATGTCCACGGCGACCATCGTCGAGCGGATCTAATGCGGGCTACTTTCGGACCGTCACTGGGAGATAGCTGGCTTCTCCATTGGCGATGATCGTGCTTGAAAGAGGCCATAGATTGCCCAACCCATCGTTTACCAAGGCATTGTTGACTATCGGCTGAGGATTGGTCACATTCCCATTGACAAACACGGTATACCTGATACCCACAGGCAGGCCTCCTGGCACAGTCCCCTGCCACCGGACCTGGCCGGCCGTGTAGCTGGCACTGCCAGATGAGGCCGACAAGTTGCCGGAATATGTGACGTCGGCTGGAATGGTATTGGTCAAGACCACAGTTTCCAGGTCTGGGCCAGGGTTAATTAACCGGATGTTGTAAGTCACCGTCTCGCCGGCCCCTGGTGTGACAGGCTGGGCAGACATCTGCGAACGGTTGAGATTGCCCTGCAAGTATGAGCCGGTTCGCTGGAAGTTGGCGCGTCCGGTGCCCCACAATATCCTGGCCCCGGCCGTGCCCGGCAAGTCATAAGCCACAATACCAGAATGGGACGTATTCAGCACTAATTCCAGGTCGGCGTCGCCGTCGATGTTGGCGATGGTAGGCGCGGCTAAAGCCCCATTCCAATCAGGGCTGCCATAGGGATTAGGCAAGGGGATTTCATGCAAGACATAACCTTGGTAGTTCAGTATATGCAGCTTGCCCACGTATCCATGACCCTTCTCGGGCCAGGAGGTAAAAATAACTTCGGCTAAGCCGTCGTTGTCCAGGTCGGCCACAACCGGTTCGGAAGCGAAACGAATGCCGGGGCCTGTCCCGTTGACGTTATAAGGCCACTGGTGATGTTCGGTCTTATCCAGCCAGTAGGCATGGAGCCGGCCATCATAGGAGGCGAATAGGATCTCCATCAAGCCGTTGCCATCCAGATCTACCACCACCGGGTTGGCCATGGCACTCTCCACCACATTGTAATTTTCTTCTAATGGCCCGGCGTTCCCGTCAGGCACTGGGATCGCTTCCCAATCATAGCCATTGCCCTTCCAACGGCTGCGGTCGCCCTTAAATATAAAGGCCATCTCGTATAGGCTGGTATAGGGGCTGGTGCCGCAGTTATACACGTTACCGGTTGCCACCACTTCCAAATCGCCATCGCCGTTTACGTCAACCATCGAAGCCGGGGTGTGGGCGAAATTCGGCCGGTGTTCCGTGCCGCAATAAGCCCAACCACGCAGGTCTACATCATGATCCACGTGAACGCCGACTTTCCCCCAGCCTTTACCACCATATATGGGATGGGCCGGAATCTGGACGCCGTCATCCTGGTAGGCGTTGATGTAATGGACGTCGGATGGTACGACGATCTCAGCCCAACCATCGCCATCCAGGTCGCCTACGGTGGCGTTGTCGTTAAACGTGCCCCAGGCATAACCACTATCGTTGCTGAGCTGGGGCCATCCCGCCCTTCCGTTGCCATTGTGCTCGAATACCCAGGTATTTATTTTGGATCCGACGGCCGCGGTGACGATGATTTCCAGGGTGCCGTCATCATCCAGATCGTAGACGGATAGGCCGCGTAACTCGCTGCTGGACGGCCGTTTAGACCAGACCTGATTGCCATTATGATCGTAAACGGTCACGTAGCCACCGCCCTGAGCGATGACGATCTCCCAGTCGCCGTTATCATCAATGTCGGCCACGACAACGCCGGGCCAGGTGCGGCTGCCCGGTGGATCTTTGGACCATTGGATTGAACCGCTTTCGCCATTCAGGACAAAGAGTGTGTATGGCGAGGCTATCACTTCTGGCGCGCCATCATCGTCCAGGTCAACCACGGCCGGGGATGAGTACCAGCCCGTCTCGCACCAGGAACTATAGCAACCGCCATGTTGCCACTTCAGGGTAGGGGCGGCAATGGAATCAGTCGATCCTGCGGCAGCCCCCAACAAAACGGATATCAAAATGAGAATGAGACCAACGGCAAGTAGCAAGCGGTTTTTCATAAACACCTCTCGATTCAAGCAGCGTTGAAACTGTATCATACCGGAAGGTGGTGTCCAATCACTAACTTGTACTGTTTTTTCTAATATCGAGCGCCAATTTCTGATCTGTGACTTCTTGGGCGAGGTGGTTTCCTATTTTCTCGCCTTAATATTCGGGGTAGTATAATCTGGTACTGGTTCGCTAACCAAAGGTGACCCATGAAAACCAGGTGGTCCGAGAAAAACCTTGGGACTCTTCTTATCTTCCTCATAATAACGGCCATCGTTGTTGCTTGTGGTGGTGCGGTTGAAGAAGTATCTATGACGGAGGTAGCGGAAAGTCCCGTTGAGGAAACCGTTGAAACACCGGTAGTCTCGATCGAAGAGACACTGGCCGAGATCGATGCCCAACTATCAAACACATTGCTGGGCAACATCGCCCACAGTGCCCCCTCGAACATGCAGGTCGACGAGACGGCCGAGGTTACTTTACTGATCAGTCCCGTATTGTCGTCGGAAGAACTGGCATCTGAAATCACGGCCGATGGCGAAATAAGGACAGCCACCATCAACATTACCCCTTGGATGCAGGCCGATCTGATAAGCCCTGACCCGGAGACATTCAATATTCGGCCGCTTCACGGCGATGCTCAGCAGCCATTGAGCACCGTCGAACCAACGGAATGGACGTGGTTGGTCACGGCCGAAGAAGAAGGAGAGAGGAGACTCATTCTCACGGTATCACGCCTGGTGCAGGTCGATGGCCGGGAATCGTGGCGTCAGGTCGAAGAGTATCGCTACCCTATCGAGGTAAGCATAACGCTGGGGACGCGATTGAAGCAGGTGACGGCCGGATTATGGGATTTCAAATGGTGGATAGGCGGAATCATCTTCCCCATCATCGCCTATTGGATCATCAAACGTTTGGATTAAGTAAAACGGGCGAACCTCTGACAGAGATCCAAGTACGCTCCCTCATGATCCCACCCGGCATCCCGGATTTTTTGACCCGTACGCGCGTGGTTGAGGCAGGGAAGGTAACCCTCACCGGCTGAGCCTGGGCTGGGCGATTGGATGTGGCCCGTGTGGAAGTTAGCGTGGACAGCGGCCGATCGTGGTCGGATGGGGAGCTGGGCCAGCAGGTTGGGCCGTTCGCCTGGTGGAGCTGGTCGTTCGATTGGCAAGCCAGGCCTGGCCAGCATACGCTGTGTGTGCGGGCCACAGATGCCGAAGGTAATGTGCAACCGGTCGATCAGCCATGGAATTACCAGGGCATGGGCAACAACATGATCCAGCGGGTAGACGTTATTGTGGAATCATGAGACATGTAGGAGGCCGGCTCAGGCAGGAGGTGGAGGTCGTCATTTTTCAGATCCTTGATAGACTCCGCCCATGAGTATAGATTGCCCCAAGCCGCCTATCCCCGAGTCGCTACGGGGGATTGAAGTAGGCACATTTACGAATGAGAGTATCGTGGAGCGGTTGCCGGAAATTGGTTGGCGAATGCTGGCCGAAAACGAGTTCCCGCCGGCCGTGGTTGCCGGGTTAGAATCACTCCTTGAGGGTATTCCGTATGAAACGGTGCAACCATTGAGCGATACGGAGGCACCAGACGCGGCCGACTGGTCCAGGTACGTCGAGCCCTACCTGGAACAAAACTGGTTGGAAGTGCCCTGGTTTTTCGCCGAAAACTATTTCTATCGCCGCATCCTCGACATTACCGGCTATTTTCAAAAGGGTCCTGGCCAGGCGCATGATCCATTCCTGTACCAGAAACGCCGGGGCCTGGAGACGAGCCACCAGGCGATCCGGGGATTGAGTCGTCAAGTCAACCAGTCACTCAAAAAAGGTAGCCCGCGAAAAGAAGCCCTGGCCAGCTTATTGGCGCTTGATTTATGGGGAAACCAGGCTGATCTCAGTATGTGGCCAAGTGGGGAGAACATACCTAACCACCAGGATACCGGCCAACAGAGAGCGCATACGCTAGTGGATGATAGTGGATTCATTACCGATTATGTGCTTGGCTTGGATAACCGGGCAGGGCGGATCGACCTCATGCTGGATAACGTTGGTTTGGAGCTGGTCTCGGATCTATACCTGGCTGCCTTCTTATTAGAACAGAACCTGGTGAAGAGGGTTTGTCTGCACGCCAAGGTCCACCCCACCTTCGTATCTGATGCGATGATCAAGGATGTGCAACAGACGGTGATGTTTCTGGCGGCCGACGACGATCAGGAAGTAGCCAGCATCGGTCGACTTTTGTCAGGGTTACTGGAAAACGGCCGGTTACAGCTTCAGGCCCACTGGTTCTGGACCTCCCCCCTGGAAATGTGGCGGATGCCGGCCCCGTTAAAACAGGAACTAGGTCTCTCGAATCTACTCATCAGCAAAGGCGATGCCAATTATCGCCGCTTGCTGGGCGATCGTCACTGGCCCTACACGACGCCCTTTGCCGACATCGTCAGTTACCTGCCAGCGCCGGTCGTCGCCTTGAGGACGTTGAAATCAGAAGTGGCGGCCGGGTTGTCGCCAGGCCAGCCGGAGGAAGTGACGGAACGGGATCCGGAATGGCTGTTTAATGGGCGGTGGGGAGTGATCCAGTTCAAAGGTTAGTGGACAGTGATCGGCTGAGCTGCGCTCAGCTTGGGTCGGCGGTCAGTGATCCACGTGTGTGCTGGCGCATATGTATGCGCTCACACTTTATCTATCCAGTCAAAGCACATTATAATATGTCCCGGTAGCTGTTCCTGATTTCGAAGCAAGGAGAACCATTGTGAGCAATTTACCCCCTAAAGAAATGTCGTTACACGATCAGATCGCCAACACGATTCGCGGCTTGACCATGGATGCTGTACAAAAAGCCAACATCGGCCATCCGGGCATGCCGATGGGCGCGGCCGATATGGCCACCGTGCTGTGGACAAAATTTTTAAAGTTCAATGCGGCCGATCCCAAATGGCCGGATCGGGACCGGTTTGTCCTCTCAGCCGGGCATGGCTCGATGTTAATCTATAGCCTGCTCTACCTGACCGGCTACGATATGCCACTGGATGAAATCAAACAATTTCGCCAGTGGGGCAGTATCACGGCCGGCCATCCGGAATCACACCTGACACCTGGGGTTGAGACGACCACCGGTCCTTTGGGTCAGGGTATCTCTAATGCTGTGGGCATCGCCCTGGCCGAACGCTGGCTGGCCACCCGCTATAACCGGCCCGGCTATACCATCGTCGACCATCATACCTATGTCATCGCCAGCGATGGCGACTTGATGGAAGGGGTATCCCACGAATCCTGTGCCCTGGCCGGTCATCTGGGTTTGGGAAAATTGGTCGTGCTTTATGATGACAACCATATCACCATCGACGGATCGACGGATCTATCCTACAGTGATGACGTCGTCAAACGATTTGACGCTTATGGCTGGCATACCCAACGGGCAGATGGTCACGATCCGGCAGCCATCGAAGCCGCACTGCAGGCGGCCGTGGCGGAGACGGAACGGCCGTCCATCATTGCCTTCCGAACCCATATCGGCTATGGCAGTCCAAATAAACAAGACACCGCATCGGCTCACGGCGAGCCCTTGGGTGAGGATGAAGTCCGGCTGACCAAAGAGAACCTGGGCTGGCCAGTGGAACCTAAATTCTATGTGCCAGATAAGGTCCTGGAATATATGCGTCAGGTGGGCGCGGCCGGCAGCGATCAGGAGGCGAATTGGAAGGCTCGCTTCGCTGAATATGAACAGGCTCATCCTGAATTAGCGGCCGAATTCCAAGGCGCCCTGCACGGGGAATTGCCGGATGGTTGGGATGAGGGGTTAAATGACCTGTTCGAACCAGGAAAATCCCTTGCCACCCGGGTTGCCTCGGGCACCGTCCTGGATTTCATCGCCCCCCGGATCCCGTACCTGGTCGGCGGATCGGCCGATTTGACCGGTTCGAACAAGACCCGGCCCAAGGGGGCCGACCACCTCAGCCACCACGATTTCTCCGGGCGATACATTCACTTTGGCATCCGCGAACAAGGTATGAGCAGTATCCTGACCGGGATGGCTTTGCATGGTGGGATAAGGCCTTATGGGGGTACCTTCCTGGTATTTTCCGATTATTTACGGCCGACTATCCGGCTGGCTTGCATGATGGAGCTGCCGGTTATTTATGTCTTTACCCACGACAGCATTGGCTTGGGCGAAGATGGGCCGACGCACCAACCTATTGAACAGTGGATGAGCTTGCGGGCCGTCCCCCGGCTGCTTACCTTCCGCCCGGCCGATGCCACGGAGACGGCCATGGGCTGGCAGATAGCTTTGGACAACATGGCTGGCCCAACAGCCTTGGCCTTGACCCGCCAGGGCTTACCCATCCTCGATCGTACGAAATATGCCCCGGCTGAAGAGGCAGCCCGTGGTGCCTACATTTTAAACGATGCCGACGTCCCCCAGGTTATCCTCATCGGCACCGGGTCGGAGGTTCATATTGCCCTGGAAGCCCAGGCCCTGCTGGCCGAAAAGGGTATCGGCGCGCGGGTGGTCTCGATGCCCAGTTGGGAATTGTTTGACGCCCAACCGGCCGTCTATCGCGAGAGCGTCTTACCGACCAATATAACGGCCCGTGTATCGGTCGAAGCCGGGGTGAAAGTAGGCTGGGAACGATATGTAGGTCCTGATGGAATTATTATCGGTCTGGATCATTATGGTGCTTCGGCTCCATACCTGGAGCTTTACCGGAATTTTGGACTCACGGCCGAGGCGGTGGCGGAAGCGGCGATGGAGGTGTGTGAGCGGGTGGAGCTGTAGCGGTGTATGGGTGTGCGGGTGATGGGGTGGCGCGGTGACGAGGCGATGGCTGAGCATCGCTTGGATTGTTGATGCTAGAAGACGGTTGATAAAAGAAGGATGGGCACAAAGTGATTGGTAATACGATATTGGCGCCGTCGATATTGGCCTCGAATTTTGCGCGGTTGGGCGAACAGACGCGAGAAGCGATCAAAGCAGGGGGTGACTGGTTGCATATCGATATCATGGATGGGCACTTTGTGCCCAATATCAGCATGGGGCCGGTGGTGGTCAAATCATTGCGCCCGGTAGCCGATGAAGTTGGGGCGCCGTTGGACGTTCACCTGATGATCAGTGACCCTGACCGTTACCTGGCGGACTTTGCTACCGCCGGTGCAGATAGGTTGACCGTCCACGTGGAGGCCACTCACCATTTACACCGCACCCTTCAAGCTATCAAGGAGTTAGGCGTCAAGGCCGGTGTCACCCTGAATCCGGCCACGCCAGTGGAGATGCTGGACCCGATCTTGCCGGAGGTGGACCTGGTTCTGGTGATGTCGGTGAATCCGGGTTTTGGCGGGCAATCGTATATCCCGGCCAGCACCGGCCGGATCGCTCGCTTGCGCCAAATGCTGGATGAGATCGGTTCGGAAGCGTGGTTGGAAGTAGATGGGGGGATCGATCCGGGCAATGCGACCGAGATCGTCGGGGCTGGAGCCAACGTGCTGGTGGCCGGCACCTCTATCTTTGGCGGGCCGAGATCAATCGCCGGGAACATCGCCGCTTTTCGGGTCGCACTGGGCGAAGCTTAAAAACAGAATCATCGAGTATTGGGAGCGGCTGGGAAAGTTATAATCCCAAAGATCGTCTTAAGGTGATGATGGCTGCTGCGCCAATAGCCCAAACACCATAGCCCAGCAATATCGTCGGCACTAGCCTGAGGCCGGCACGAGAAGCCAACCAGGCTGCTACCAGAAATCCGATGGTGGGGATTATACCCAGCACCATGCCCAGGCTGAATCGGGTCATGGCTTCCCGGTCGCCATCAGATGAAGAATAGACGATCCATAGGGCCAGGGGAACCGTCAGGGGCATGGTGGCCGTGAGGGCTGCGGCCAGTTTGCTTTGTTTTTGCAAAATGGCCACGGCGATAATGACCAGGATGGATAACAGAACGGGGAGGATATCTTGCCATTTCATAAGTTTGGAATTGTAGCAGTAAATATGGAAATTGCGGCTAAGGCAGCATCCCACAACCTGGCGGCCGGGTTATTGATTCAATCCCCCCAAAAGCCTTTTATCCGGACGGCCCGATCGAGGAGATGGTCACTCAACCAGCAACGGCCGACGTACAAGTAGTTGATTCCTGGGCTATGGGAAGCTAAGTTATTAGTGGTAAACTCGCTTCGTTACTATTTGCTATAATAGTTGTGTTCAAGAAATTTTTAGCCTTTGGAATCAGTCTCTGTACTCAGGAGAAGGGTATGCAACAACAATTGATTATATCGGATCCAGCAATTATGATGGGGAAACCAGTTGTAGTTGACACGCGGATAACCGTCGAACTAATACTTGAAAAACTTGGTGCTGGGGAGACCATCGAACAGCTTCTGGAAGCTCATCCCAGGCTGACACGCGAGGCTGTTTTGGCAGCATTGGCATTTGCGGCAGAAGCCTTACGAGCCGATGTGTTATATCCAACGCCTGAGGTATAGAATTGCGAATTTTGGCTGACGAAGGGGTCGATGGCCCGATTGTCCTGCGCCTGCGTGATGAAGGGCACCAAGTGTGGTATGTGGCCGAGATGGTACCGGGTACGCCTGATAACGAGGTGCTCGAGCTGGCCAATCAAGAGGGAGCTATTTTACTAACAACTGATAAGGATTTCGGTGAACTTATATTTCGGCAACGACGTCTATCACCAGGGATCGTGTTGATTCGTCTGGCCGGTCTGTCATCTCAGGAAAAGGCAAGCCTGGTTGCTACCATTATTTCCGAACGCGCAACTGAGTTAGCCCAGTCCTTTACAGTCATCTCCCCGAATACAATACGAATCCGACGTTAATTAGTACTCATTGCGAAAATGTCCAAAAAATTCCGAAGTAGCTGCTTCTCAATCTTAAAATTCTCTGCGTCCTCGGTGTCTCTGCGGTGAATTGCAGCGGAAACTAGGCTAACTCCAAGAGGTGGCAGGTCCGGTTATTATAGTGCAGGCGCCAGGTCTCTCGCCGGGGGTGTTCGACGTATTCAAAGTAAGTCACGCCGGTGTTGTGATTCCAGATCTCGCAGCGGCGCCAGGGGCCGACGTTAAAAATGTGGTCAAATGAAGCTTCGATAACCCCACCATGACATACGGCGACAATGGCCTGTTCTCGATGGCGTTCCACTAACTCCTCGATGAATAAGCCAACCCGGGTCCTGAAGTTAATGAAGCTTTCCCCGTCCTCTATGAAAGGGGTCACCGTGGAGAACGGCCGTTCGCTAGCCCAATAGTCGGCATATTCGCGGGGCAGGTCGTCGTTGGGCCAGGCGCTGTGGTCCCAGCGGTTATTGCCTATTTCGCGCAGGCGATCATCAAAACGTAGGGGTATGTCGTAAGCTTCGGCCAAATATTCGGCCGTCTCCAAGGCCCGGCGCATTGTGCTGGCGTAAATGGCTTCTACGTCAGGAACAAATCTGGGTAACCACCCACCCAGGGCGGCCGCTTGCTTCTGGCCCAGCTCGGTCAGCCCTTCGTCCGTGTTCCCGCTATCCCATTCGGCCAGGTTCACATGGCTTTGGCCGTGTCTGATCAAATAAAGATGCATGATGGCAACGCTCCTTGTAGTCCCATAAAGTATGGCTGCATGAATCAGCCCGTGGATTCTAAACGTTTGGGGTATGATGCGCCAGCAACGGATAGCTGAAGGGAGCTCTTTCAAGGGTTGTAGAATGTCATCGATGGACCGGATGAAAATTTGGCAGAAATCGGCCGGATTTTTCAGATTTAGAGTTGTCGCCGGTTCAGAATGAATGGCGTTGTTGCCAGAGATACCAGCTTATGGTTAGCACGACGATGAGGGCACCCAGCAATTGCCAGGGAGAGGTTAGTCTTTCGTTTAGCAAGAAGGCGGCCACAACCAGGGCTACCACCAAACGCCAAGCCAGCATACTACTGACTAGCGGGGCACCCAGTTGGCGAAGCGCCCCGATTTGACCCAGGTTGGCGCCCAAAAGCACACCTAGACTGAAAGCGGCGAATACCAGCCAATCATTGGTCTGCAGTTCCTGCCAGAGCTTCCAATCTTCGCCTAACAGGAAGCTTAGCGGCAGGCTCACCGCTATAATGGCCGCTAATTGAACGACAAGGACAGCATCGCCGGTGATGTTATGATGGACAGTGCGGCGGACCAGGATCAAGTAGATGGCCAGGGTTAAGCTGCTGAAGAGGGCCAGCCCGATGCCCAACCAATCAGAAGAAGTGAGGCTCACCGATAAACCCGTTTTGTTTATATCGCCGCTCATCATAAGTACTGCGCCGACAAAGGCGATGAGGATCGCCCGGCCGGTGTATGGAGGGATGTGATCCTTTAACAAGGTCGCGCTCAGCAAGACCACCAAGAAAGGAGTCATCAAATTAATCAACTGGACATAGATGGCTAGCGTGAATTTGGCAGATAGGAGGTTGGAGATCGCTCGGGCGATGAGGATGACGACGAAGGCCCACAACAACCGCGAGCGAAAGATGCGCCATTCTATATGCGGCCTCAGGAAGAGAAGCAACCCTACGAATGCAACTGTACTGCCAACGGCCAATAAGGACATGCTGGGCAGCAGACTCACGGTTTGTAAATAGCGAACCAAGACGGGATAGGCGCCCCAGCCTGTATAGGCCGCCAAGGCAACAAGGAACCAGGGCCAGAGAGTGGGGGAAGATACCTGAGAGGCTGTCGGCCGGGACATATGAGGATGTTACCCCAGATCCTTCGTCTGCCAACCTTGACCTATACCAAAATAAACCTATAGTCGAGTGGATTCAGGCCAAGGAGGAATTTATGTCCATCGTTATTGACCGCCAATACCTGACCGAAACGCTTGCCAGCCTGGTGCGTATCAATTCGATTAACCCGACACTCGTTTCCGGGGGGGCGGGAGAATCAGAAATCGCTGCGTATACGGCCGATTCAATGGCCGCTTTCGGCTTGGAAGTATCAGTTCACGAACCGGAGCCCGGCCGGCCAAGCGTCGTGGGCATCTGGCGTGGTCGTGGTGGCGGCCGATCGCTAATGTTGAACGCCCATTATGACACTGTTGGTGTGGACGGAATGGTCGATCCGTTCTCGGCCACGATTCGGGACGGCCGGCTATATGGCCGGGGCGCTTATGATATGAAGGGTAGCCTGGCGGCGTGCATGTCTGCGGCCAAAGGATTAATCGACGCCGGCATCATCCTGGATGGTGATTTGGTACTTGCGGCCGTGGCCGACGAGGAATATGCCAGCCTGGGCACGAATGAGCTGATCCGGCATTATCCTGTGGATGGCGCAATTGTGACCGAACCGACGGAACTGGATATCTGCCTGGCCCATAAAGGCTTCATATGGTTGGAAGTGGAAACCACCGGCCGGGCCGCCCATGGCAGCAGGTATGATTTGGGCCTGGATGCCAATATGCTCATGGGCCGGTTCTTGGCTGAACTGGACAAATTGGAGCAAGCATTGCGAGCCCGACCTGATCATCCCCTCGTTGGGCCGCCTACGCTGCACGCGGCCATGATACAGGGTGGCAGTGAATTGAGTGCCTATGCTGCTAGTTGTCGCTTGCAAATTGAGCGCCGGACGATCCCCGGCGAGTCGGAAGCCCAAGTAGTGGGTGAAATCCAGGCCATCATCGACGGACTAACAGCGGTCAATCCTGAATTCCAGGCAAGGGTGAAATCTTTCTTCGTTCGTGATCCCTTTGAAGTATCGCCAGAAGCCGACATCGTCCAGGTTCTAAGTGAGGCAGCATCTCGAGTGCTCAATCAGAGACCGGCCATGGTTGGCCAGATGCCCTGGATGGATTCGGCGTTACTGGCCTCGGCCGGTGTAGAAACGGTGGTCATCGGTCCGGCCGGCGCCGGTGCCCATGCCCATGAGGAATGGGTAGAGGTGGAGTCGGTCGAGAAATTGGCCGAGATCCTGGCAGAAACGGCAGTGGCCTATTGTTAACTGCCCTCGGTCATTTCCATCAACTCCTGCAGTACTTCCCGCAGGGCTTCCAGTTCCTGCCCATAGGTGGTCCAGTCTCCGGCTCTTTGGGCTTCTTCGGCCGCTTCAAAGTGGTTGCTGGCCAAACGGATCAGAGCTTCGATCGAGGCTGCCACAGCCGGAGCTTCGGATGTGGGGGTTTCGGCCGTGGATTCTAATCCGGTTGTCCCGCTATCGGCCGCTTCTTCTTCCTGGCCTTGTTCCGATACCTGTACTTCGATGGTCTCAGCAATGCTGGGACCGGCCTGGACAAGGGCCAGGAGAGCCTCTTCTAACGTCTCGCGCATGGCAATGCGATCGCCGCTGGCAACGATAACCCGCTTTAGCTCAGGCAATTCGCTGGTTTCGGCCAGCAGGTATAACGGCTCGACATATAAGAAGCTGCTACCCATGGGAATGACCAGTAGATTGCCACGAATGACGCGAGATCCGCGTTGATTCCACAACGAGATTTGGGCCGAGATCTCTGGGTCCTGGTCGATTCGGGCTTCTACCTGGCTGGGGCCGAAAGCCAGTTCCTGCTTGGGCAACTCGTAAGCAACCAGTTCACCATAGTTGGGGGCATCGCTGCGGGCGGCCAGCCAGGCGATCATATTGTCTTTCCCGGCCGGGGTATAGGGTTCGATCAGCAGGAACTCGGTGTCCTCTTCATCCGGTAGGGAGAGGATGACATAGTAGGGCTCGATGGGTTGTTCGGCAGTATCAAACACCTCCATAGGGATCGCCCACAGGTCTTCCTGGTTGTAAAAAACCTGGGAATCGGTCATGTGGTATTTCAGATACTGTTGCGTCTGCACGCGAAAGAGGTCTTTAGGATAACGAATGTGAGCCTGCAGGGACTCCGGCATCTCGTTCAGCGGCCGGAAAAGGCCTGGAAAGGCAGCGGAGTAAGCTTGAATAATCGGATCTTCCGGGTCGGCTAAATAGTATGTCACCGTTCCATGATAGGCATCGACGGTCGCTTTCACAGTGTTGCGGATATAGTTAAAGCCCTGTTCGGTAGGCGTCGAATAGGGGAAGTCGCTGCTTAGCGTATAGCCGTCCAGCATCCATACTAAACGACCATCGGCGACGATCAGATAAGGATCGTTGTCGAAAACCAGGAAGGGCGTGATTTGCTTAACCCGATCCCGAATTTGTCGATGGAGCAATACACGCGTCTCGGGTGTGATGTCATCACTGAGCAGAAGGTTGGTTTCCCCGAAACGAATGGCGAAGGCTAAGCGGCGAAGGATATTGCTGAGTTCGACACCACCATCACCGGCATACTTGCTCGTCGCATTCGTAGTGCCTACTGGGTAATCAAACTCCTCCGAGTCGCTGCGAACGAAGACGACGTCGTTGATCAATTCGCCGAAATAGATCTCTGGACGATCGACTTCAATATCCACTGAGCTTCTGGGTGGTAGATCCTGAATGAAGAAATCCGGCCGTCCCTCTGGCGTCACCTGATCTACAGGGCTCATGACCACGCCATAACCATGGGTGAACTGCAGCTTCTGGTTTACCCACGTCGGGGCGCTGAGGTTTTGTTTGTTCAGTTCCCGGCCGGCTAACATGACCTGGCGGATCTCATCCTCAATTTCGTAGCGGCCAATATCAATCGTGCTGAATTCGTAGTAAGTTCGCAATTCTTGCAGTTGGGCATAGGTTTGCTGTAAAAGCCGGTCATCCCATAATCGCACATTCTGCAAGGTGGCCCTGTTTTGAACCAGATCCTGGTTGGTCAACTCGGTCACGGTGCCAAATGGACGGGCATCGACCTCGTCCAGGGCAAAGGCCAGACGAGTGAATTTAATATTATTCTCGATGTAGGGAAGTTCGCGAGACAGTTCGTTCGGTTCCACCACATAACGCTGTAACACTGATGGATAGATGGTGCCAACCGCAATGGTGGCAATCAGCCATAACCCACCGACAATTAGGAGCGGTCTTACAGCCGGCCGGAAAATATTGATGGCTGCGATCACGGCCAACACGACTATAAGTGCTAACTGTACATATAAGGCTGGCAGCGTTGCATTAAGATCGGTATAGCTAGCACCAAAAGCAACCCCTCGCGGAGAATATAACAACTCATAAATGTCCAGCCAATAACTGACCGCCCAAAGGATAAAGACGAAAACCCCCAAGATGGCGGTGTGGCGGCGCATTTGAGGAGGAAAAACTACCTTCCACCGTCCACTCCGGATACCTACCCAATTGTCGGCCAGGTAAATGCCAGCGGTACCAAGCAGGGTGAGCACGAATAAAGGCAATAGCCAGCCGATAAGGAATCGATACAGCGGTAATTGAAAGAGGTAAAAACCTAGATCGAGACTAAAAATAGGATCTTCCACTCCATAAGGCTGGCGATAATAGAATAAGAGGAATTTTTGCCAACCTGACGCGCCCGCAGCGGCGAAAATGAAGCTGACGAACAGCGCTGTGCCGGTGATCAGGCCTTTGATCCCTGGCAGATTCAATAAGCGTAATTTGTTTATGCCGCCATGCCGTCTAGCATTTTTATAGGCCAGGCGCCAATTGATGAGCAATACAGCGCCAGCAAATAGGATAAAAATCAAGAATGTGGCGACTCGAACGCCCCATTGAGTCAACCAGAATCGCTGGAAATCCTGGGCACTAAACCACAGCCATTCGGTGTAAGTGGTAATGATCCAGTTGAAACTCAGCAATAAAACAATGATTAGGATCCCGAGCCAAAGCCAGCGGTTGATCCACCACGGCCGGCCGGAACCACCGCCGTTTCCCCCACCACCATCATCGCCATCGCCTCCGTTTCCTTCGCTCCAGCCATCATCCTCTTCAAAGGCGCGCCGGAAAACCTCCGGAATATCTACAATGTCACGATCCATTAAAGCTCCTACAATTGCCAAAACAAGATCTTTCGCATGGTATGGGTTGCTCCCAATATACCATCATTCGTTGACTGTTTGCCTTGCCAACGGTTTACTTGGACGCTTGACAAGATTATGCTCCATTGTATCCTTTTTTGCAGGGTTCCCTTAGATAACTAGATTGGCTCTCATAAAAAAACTGGCCAATGGTCTATTCAGTAGGAGTAGAAAATGACCGTAACGACGAAGGCGATTGAGTTACAGACGAGAGGAAACGGCGATATAAACGATATCACCCAGGCGGTGTCTTCGGCCGTCAGGGAGACTGGCTTGCGGGATGGGACGGTGACTATCTTCTGTCCCTCTTCCACCAGCGCTTTGACGACCATTGAGTATGAATCGGGTTGCATTAGCGACTTGCAGCGCCTGTTTGACGAGATCGTTGACCCGGCACGCCATTACGCCCATAATGCTCGTTGGGGAGATGGCAACGGCCATAGTCACGTTCGAGCGGCCTTGCTAGGGCCATCGCTCACGGTTCCGTTTGTGGACGGCCGGCTCACGCTGGGCACCTGGCAACAGATCATCTATGTGGACTTCGACAACCGTTCGCGGCAGAGGCGATTGGTGGCCCAGATGATGGGGGAGTGAGTGACATACGCAAAGTTGAACGCGCCGTAAAGGTTCAACTTGGGTTGCGAAGATAAAAAAATATTGGTTGAGGTAGCCTTGGACCTTGTCAGCCAAGAAATTGATCCCAATCTTATGTCTCTGTCCCTGTCTTAGTCCTGGCTATCATTTGGGATAGCCTGTTCACGAGACTTAAAAGCCACAATCGGCCGCGAATTCGTCTCCAACTGTCCACGGCTGGGCTTGAATCTAGTTTTTGACGGCTATACTGGTGGGTCTCAAATGAAGCCGTCACCTGCTTTATATCCGGGAAGAGTTTGGCCAAGTTCAAGTGCCTGGCCAACGATCCTTCCTCCATCGTCTCCAGCCGGCCGAAAAGGGCCGCTTCGAACTCCCTGGGCGTCTGGCTCAGTGGGGTGGGTTGGTCCAATTGTTTGGCCCTATGTAGGAGTCGATGGTAAGCCCAGATAGTGCCATCCTCCTTTGTTAGGCGCGGATTTCGTCGACGCCAGTAATACCAGCCAGCGATAATGAGAACCAGGGGAACAAAAAGCAGGATCCTTGGCCAGCGGGCAGGCGTTTTTTCGGGTATTGGTGGAGGTGAGAATTGACCTTCGATGTTTTCGTTGGAAGGTGACGCTTCAATGGGACTACTGTCAAATGCGCTACTGACAGGGAAAGTGGCCGTAGGCTCAAATTCTACCCAACCATAACCGGTAAAATAGATTTCGGCCCAGGAGTGACCGTCGATTTGGCGGATGGTCTGGACCCCATCTTCGCCGGCCGGCTGGGCCAGGAAACCGGCGGCTAGGCGGGCTGGAAGCCCCAAACCGCGGGCCATGATCACCATGGCCGAAGCATAATAATCACAGTAGCCGCTCTGTAAGTCAAAGAGGAAATAATCTACCGGTTCAGCCCCGGCCGGTGGCAGCTCCACCTCGAGTGAATATGGATACTGGCGCAAGAATCTCTCCAAGGCTTTTGCCTGATCATAAGGTGACAAATAGATTTGGGGATCGGCGACTTCTCGGGCCAGCTCGTGGACCCGTTCGGGAATTGACTCCGGTAGGGTGGTATAGCGGGCCATGATCGCCGGGGGAACGGCAGCTAAATTGGCCTGTCGCAATTGATCGGATGGGGCCACGGCGATGCTCGATCTGGCTGAGTAATGATTGCCCTCTCCACGTACCCGGCTCATGTCATCTTGGCCGCGCCAATAAACGGAGACGGCCTGATCAAATTGAAGGGGATAGCCCAAGGTATAACGAGTCGTCGAATCGCCGAACGCCCAATCAATGGTTTGGTCTAGGGCTATCTGACCTTCATAGGCAGGAATGGAGAGGGTCTGGTTGGCACTGACCGTCTCTACTCTCTCAGCGGACAGAGCCCAGCCTCGGCCGGTATAGATGTCGTAGCTGATCCCACGCCAGTGAGTGATGCCCGGGGACCCCCCTGCCACCGTGGCCGTCATGACCACCGTCTCTAATAATTCCGGGGGTTGGCCAAGCAGGTAATTGCGTGGCAACTCGCCGGCAGTTGATCCCGCATCGCCGCCTGGCTCAACCCTCAGTTGCTCTAGGTCTGGTTGCCGAACGCCGGCAAAGGCCCGGCTGAACATTTCCTCGGCCTGGTGGACGGCCGGGCGATTGAGAACGAGCCGGGACAATGTATCCCAGTTGACGGTCGGGACGAGGTAGGCCAGAGCAAGCAAAGTCAGGGCGATACCAGCGCTATTAACCAGAAGATCCAGGCGTATCTCATTAGAATAGTCGATACCCTTTGAGCCCCAACTTCGCTCCAGGTCGGCAAAATGCACCACGGCCGCCAAGAGTGCTGCCAGGCCAATAAACAGGGCGACCGGCTCAAGGGTGACGTCGCCATAATAACCGTTCACGGCTAGGGCTAAGCCCATGGCCATAAGCCCAGCCAGAGGACGTCGCTGCCTAAAAGTGCTCCAGGCGGCATAAACAGCCAGCAGCCAGGCGATAAGACCCAATCCAAAAGCAAAGACGATGGTCTCCCGGCTACTTCCACCGTCTAATACGGCGGTCAACCAGCCGCCAAATCGATCGAGGAAAAGCCCCCAATTCTGCCGAATGTGCCCGGCCACCGGCGACCAACCGGCAATAAGAGTGTCCATCGGCGGATATAAGCGGGCCAGCCATAAAGTGGTAAACACCAGACCATAGGCTAGCAAAATCGACCAGGCAGATAGCCAGCCCAACGGCCGCTTGGTCAAAACCAAGGCTAGAAGCAGACCTAGCAAGGAGGCCCACACAACGCTTCCTTCAGGCACCCATTTGACCATGGTTACTTGGAAGAGCACCACGCTGGTGATGGACAGGATCAGAAAAACCGAAAGCCAACCTTCTGCTGGTTGGAATCGTCGCCAGGCCCAACTTATTACCCTCAGGATCATCGTTTATGTTCAACAATCACTGGTCAAATGGGCTACGCACCGTGATCACTTTGCCGGTAGCCGTAACTTTGAATTCCCAAAAACCTCGCCGGGCTGCCTCTTGGATGGGCCGGCCAACCTGACCTCGCTGGATCAGATAACAATCAAAACCATGTCGGCGGACCGTGTCCCATAAACCCTTAACCCGAAGGGTGGCCGGTTGTGGTCCCTCTTGAAAGCTGTCCCGGTCGAGTAACACCACATTACAAGTAATGCCTCTTTGGGCCAATTGCAGTAAATCAGGCAGCCAATTATCGTCACCGCTAGGAGTAATGACGATGACCGCGCTCCGCCTTCGAGCAACCTGGGCCAGGTCTCGTAAGGCAACCCTAAGATCGGCCTGGCCGTCGGCCGTGGCTAGAGCCAGAGCCCGAAGCAACTTCCAACGCTGGCTTTCTCCCCTGCTGGGTGTGATCAGTTGTGGTTGTCGACCATATGTAGCCAAACCAATCGCCCGGTGCCGCTCCAGGCTTTGGGCTGAAAGAGCCGCTGCTAGCAAGACCATGTGTTCTTCTGTGCCATCGGCGCCCTGGCCGAGTTGCACGGACGTTTGAAAATCGAGCAATATCCAAACGTCGCCAGCTGCATCCAGGTCGAATTGGCGAATGAATAACGAGTCGCGACGAGCTGTCGTCGGCCAGTGGATCCAATGCAAGGGATCCTGAGGTTGGTAATGGCGAACGCCGGCTGCGTTGATGGTGGCCTGCCAACTGCGCTGCCTGGCCCGGGACCGGCCGCTGCTCTGTCCATCCGGCAATGGGACCGGGATTTGGCTGTGGATGGGAGGATGGATGATGATTTCTTGGGATTCGGGATAAGGGATGATTACTTTGAAGATGCCAAAGGGGTCAGCGCTGTGTAAGGCCCAGGGGCCTAATCGAAACTGGCCGCGTTGCTGGCAAACGGCCGACTGGCGCCAGCGATCAATGGTGCGGGAACCGACGCTTCGGACGACAGCCGCCCGGTAGCCGGGTACATTGCTTTCATCCACCACCTCGACCCACAATGCCGGCAGTTCACCATCATTACGAATTTCAAACTGCTCCCCAAGCCGGTCGCCGACTGAAACCCAGCCAAATCGAAGATGGCGGCTTCCCTGTAGCCCCCTTGACAACAATCTGGCCCATAAATAAGCAGCCAGGATTAAACCGCCCATGCCGATCAGCAGTGTATTCCAAATTTTGCTGGGAAGTAAGACGGCGGCCAGGACGAGCATTAGCAAGGATATAAATGGCAACCGCCGTTGTAGCCTGATGGCTGGCTTGAACTCCATAGCTCGATTGTGCCACAGGACGGCCAGCCGGCAAGAGGAAACAATGGTGTGCTTAACAGCTCATAATTGCCCGGCCGATTTGACGATCTGCATGAGGTTGTGAAGAGAACTATGGTGGAGTTGGATTGCCTCGATTTGGAGGAAATTAAGGGTATTGGGAATTGCAAATGATTGGATAACGGACGATTTGCGCCGCTTGCGAATATCGCTTAATCTGTATGGCCTGAATGATCGATCCAATGACAGGCCCACAACCTGGCATAGCAATCAATAGGACTGAATTACCGGCAACTAATTGAGGGGTGTGCATCAAGATAGACACAAAACATAGCCAGTGAAGCGGTATGCTACTGAAAAACAAACCGCATTTTGTAAATCAGGAGCATTTCTTATGGAAAAACCGACAGTCACTGACTACGTTACCCTCATCTTTAACCTGTTTGACCAATTTATTCAAGCAAGCGGACCGGACCTGGATTGGTTCTCAGC
>Ga0209536_100003152_pt1 | contig 26641 bp, 22 predicted proteins | sample DeeMarSeWOR28_12_FD_187461 | JGI IMG/M metagenome (GOLD analysis project Ga0209536, IMG submission 187461) | Marine sediment microbial communities from White Oak River estuary, North Carolina - WOR-2-8_12 (SPAdes) (version 2) | ecosystem: Environmental > Aquatic > Marine > Intertidal zone >...
CCCCCTGCCATAGTTTACGGCGGGCAGGTTCCCCGATGCTCTGAATCGGAAACTAAGCACCAAGGTTCTGCCCTGGGGTAAATGCCATTTATTATCAAGCTGTTGTAGATAGGATTCCACACATTTACTTGATTCAAATTTGTTTTAAAGGAATAAGGCAAAAGGAATTTGTGCATTGAAAATCAACCTTATAATATCAGCTTTGTTATCCCCATTGCACTTTAATTTCACCACACAATATTTGAATTTGATCAATAATAGTTCTTTGTGCCATCAACTATAATTTCCATAATCAGAAAATATTAACCAGTAAAGTAAAATGTGTTCAATTGTTAGGAACTATAAAGTAAATTCAGGAAGGCAATTTTTTTTGCCTTGCAGCGGCACATTTATATAGTTACCAAATGTTCAGACATTATATAACCATCACATTTCGAAATCTTCTCCGGCATTTCAATTATACCATTCTCAATATTGGAGGCATGGCCATTGGCATGGCCAGTTTTATTTTTATTGTCCTTTTTATTGACGATGAGTTGAAGTATGACAAGTTCCATACCAGGGCAGATCGAATTTACCGAATGAACAGGTTATATAATTCCAACGATGTTAACGAAAATGCTGCTACATGTTCCTTTCCGTTAGCACCCACAATTGTTGAAGACTTTCCCAATCTAATTGAAAAATCAGTCAGGTTATTTAATGGCTTTAACAATCAAACTTTTATTGAATACCAGAAAAATGAAAAGGAAATCGTAAAATTTAATGAGGAAAAAGTATTCCTGGCTGATTCATCTTTGTTTGAGATTTTCACTTTTTCATTTATCAAAGGTGATCCTGAAACCGCTCTTGATCGGCCAAATACAATGGTTATCACTGAAACTATTGCGACCAAATATTTTGGAGATGAAGATCCGATAGGTAAACTGCTCAGAATGGAAGAACAGGATAACCTGAATTTTGAAGTCACTGGAGTAATACAGGATTTGCCTTCCCAATCGCATTTTGATATTGATATGTTTGGATCGCTTTCTACGTTGAGGCAGCTGATGAATGGATCCCTTCCGGAAACTTGGGTTTGGAATCCCTGCTGGACCTATTTGCTTTTAAAGGAAGGCGTAACACAACAAATGGTTGAGGACCAATTGCCTCAATTTTATTTAAATCACTATCCTGATCTATCCGATCAGGATGTCACTCTTTATTTGCAACCACTTACAGACATTCATTTGAAATCTCATCATGACTATGAGATGCATCCAAACAGCAACATTCAATATGTATATATACTTTCTACCATCGCCCTTATTGTGCTCCTGTTGGCATGTATTAATTTTATGAATCTGACCACGGCCAATTCAGCAAACAGAGCAAGGGAAATTGGCATAAAAAAAGTTTTCGGAAGCAGCAGACCAAAACTATTCAGACAGTTTATAGGCGAGACCATTATTTTGAATTTTGTGTCTATCATCATTGCCATTGCTTTGGTAGAGTTCTTTCTCAATGATTTCAATGCATTCACGTCTAAAGATATCTCCGGAGATTTTATAATTGAAAGTCGTACCATCATATTTATTCTATTAACAACATTGACCGTCGGCGTAATTGCCGGATCTTATCCGGCCATTTTCTTATCATCCTTCAAACCGATTAATGTATTGGGGGGTAGATTAAAAATTGGATCAAAAGGCAGTTGGCTCAGAAAACTTTTAGTGATATTTCAATTTGCTATTTCAATTTCGCTAATCATCGGGACACTTATTGTTTATTCACAATTACAATTAATCAGAAAAGCGGATTTGGGATTCAAAAAGGATCAGATCATTATATTGCCAACTAACGGTCAGATCAGACAAAATTACCTATCCTTAAAAAATGAACTACTTGCTCATTCGGATATAATTTCCGTCACAGGAATGGAAGATATTATCGGTTCCAATCACAATACCAGGCAGGTGGTCATTGAAGGATTGAATCCGGATCAGAACTACTGGTTCCCAATGTTTATGGTGCGGCATGATTTTCTAGAAACATTTGATATTGAGGTGGTAGCAGGCCGGGGATTTTCAAAAGATATCTCTTCTGATACCGCAAATGCCATTATGATCAATGAAACCATGGTAAAAAATATGGGTTGGACGAATGAAGAAGCTATTGGTAAAGTGATCAGGTCGGATGGTAATGAGCGGGTAATTGGAGTTTTTAAGGATTTTCACATCCTTTCCCTTCATAAACCCATAAATAACTTCATTCTGGATATGCTAAGAAATCCAAGAGGAGCTGCGGGATTAACACAATATATTGCGATTAGAGTAAAAACGGATAATTATCGTAATGTCTTGGATTTTGTGGAAAAAAAATGGTCCGCAATTTCACCAAACAGACCATTTGAGTATTCATTCCTTGATGAGGATTTAAGTAGTTTGTACAAAGACGAGACCAGGTTTGGTAAATTTTCTGTGATATTATCCATATTGGCAATTATCATTGCTTCATTAGGATTGGTTGGCTTAACGGCCTACATGGCGGAACAACGTACGAAGGAAATCGGGATTAGAAGAGTGATGGGAGCCAGCATATATAGCACAATCACCCTGCTATCCAGTGAATTCTTGCGGTTGATCCTCATTTCCAACCTGATTGCATGGCCGGTGACTTATTTCATTTCAAAAAACTGGTTGCAAAATTTTCATCAAAGGATTTCTATTAATTGGGGATTGTTTCTGCTTGCAGGAATTATCACGTTATTGATTGCGTTGCTGATTACTACTTACAGAGCATTAAAGGCTTCCATAAAAAATCCTACGGAAACCCTGAGATACGAATAAAGACCAATATCTGAAGAGAAGATTGGGTTTTAAGTAATTATCCTTGCTGAACCTGAAGGATTTACAGAGCCCCAATATTGGATTTTGTAATATTTGTCCATATTTCTTTATTTCGTTATAATTTCTGGTCATGTTATCCATCTTCTCATCGAAGGGACATTCATACTTATCAATAAATGTTATCTGAACAAAATATTTTTCATTTGGACACGAAATATTATTTATAATCTCTCCTGATTCTTGCAGATTTTCCTATGCTAATCCTGCGGCTGCTTTTGAAAGTAAAGTTTCCTTAAATCCCATGTCAATCCAGGTAAGCAATAATTAATAATCGAATTTCTTCCGCTTGCATTAATTGCCAAAGAATAGGCTTTTATGAGGAACTGAAAATCAGCAATAATAATTATGATCATAAACTAAAGCCGTGATTTGCATTCTACAACAACTCAAAGGCATACCTTGCCTTATGGTGATGATTGTGTTTTTACATTCTTGTATAATCTATAGAGAAGCATCAACAATTGACGAAGCATCTTCAAGAAGAAATACACATATAAAAATAATCACTAAAACAGGGTATGAATACAAACTAAAATGGATTGAAGAAAAGAACGGATATTTATGTAGCATAGAAAATACCAAAAGAGTTTATATTAAAAAAGATCAACTAAGTAAAGGAAAAGACATAATCTATTCCGAATTGTTTAATGTCGAAAACAAAGGAGATTATATAAGTGGTTTGAGGTTTACAGGAAAGGATACCGTAAGAATTGTTATACCTGTTAGTAATATTGAAGCTATTAAGATTACGGATAGAGGGGCAAGTATCCCTGCAAATATTGTAGGATGGGGGCTTTTTTCCATAGCCGCCGGATATGGCATATTTGTGGGCTTGTGGTATTCAGGTGGTTCCATTTGATATACTTATTAAATAAGTCAAAGCCATGAAAGACATCGATAATCATGATACTAAAGGTATCGCTTACTTTTTAGCAATACATGTATTGTTTCAATTCTGTATAATTTATGCTACTCCGCTCTAGCCACAAATAAATTATGACAGTTTTTCAAAAAGTAAAAACCCAGTCTATTCAACTTTTAGAAGTAAGTCCCTCCAAATGTATCATATTACCGATAACGGTTCATATAATGGTTTCGTGCAGTGCTTCGAAGTGATTTCCTGCTAGCGGTGCCATCTTCTATTGACGAGCTGCTAAGCTTCACAAAATTATGAATCTCATATACATTGTGCTATGAGTGAGTGTCAGTTTAGTGTATTATCAAATGTCAAAAATTAGGAAATCATGGAAGCATCCAGTCAGCCCTCTTGGCAAAATCTACCTGGATTTCTTCCAGCCAATTGGAAACACTTTGCGGTCCAGGCCCATCGTACCAATGATTTTTGGAAGGATCTCGCTGAACGTATTGACCACCCCAGCTTTTCTGATTTGGTTTTTCAGGATTATTGGTGCCATTTAGCGCACTAATCAGATGTAGGAACGTAGGTGTATCACCTTCCTGCATCCCTGGGCTATCCGGATTAAAACCTGAGCGCGGATATAGGGCGCCTAATGGGCCATGTCCTACTCGTATATGGGTATTGAGCCATTCCAAATTTCCAAGCCTTGTATTTTGGGCGAACATCCCTCCATAGGTTTTTTGTGAAACAATGATGAACAATTCAGGGAAACTGTCGAGCAACCACTGGCCTGAACCATCCTGACCAGTTTTGTCGCCAAGGCCAATCATAAAGATCCTTAATTTACTTAGAAAGGTATCTAGCTCTTTTTTGCTCCGCGTCTGCTGTACTTTCCAGATTGCTTGCGCCACTTCCTGTGGGCCACCCCAAATGCTAATCCAAACAGGGCGTGCATCTTCTTTATCCACGATTCTGATGATGGCATCAGAAGCTTCGCTATCCTTTCCATCTCCAATTATTTCATCAGCTGGTTTTCCCCAGCTTCCTGAGCGACCTTCAAAAGTTACAGATTTAAGATAGTCGGCGGTTGGATATTTAGGATCGTGTTTCCGGAGGTTTTCATCAACCTTGTCATAAAGATCCAGGATTTCCAGTATGTTTTGCTTGTTGGCAATGTTGGCAAATGTACCTGATGAGGCTAGCAGCCCTTCCACTTCCAGATCATTGGTATATAAAAGAAATCTGACCATTGATTGTATATCATCAGGGTCGCTGCGCTTTTCGGCAGGACCATGACCTGCACCACCTGGGATGACATCCAGAGGTGGGAAATCACTCGATATAATGATACGATAGGGCTTTATAGGAGAAGGTTCTTTTGCCATTAATTGTCCAAATGCCAGAGATGCACAAAGTACTAAAGTGTGTGTTTTCAAATTGAGATTCATATCATTTTTTAATCTTTCAAGTGCTTTATTCACAGAATCATTTAGGAAGGATATCAATTATAATTCTCTTATATCTTGACAGTGCCGGTGTTCCCTTGTCTGTTACTTTCAGAATGAAATGGATGGTCTCTTTTTTATCTACTTCAGGAACATTGAAATAGGCCGTCTGGGAATTTTCTGAGCCACCAATTCTTACCTCATCCTGGAGCGTACCTGCCTCAGGGTAGTTGAACCACAGAAAACTCAGATTATCACCATCCGGATCAGCAGAATTACTGGCGTCCAAAAAAACTCCTTCACCTGAATATACAGTTATATGAGCATCTCCAGAAAGTACCGGAACAGGCGGGTGATTGGCCTCCTCATAAGATTGCAGGCACCAATCCATTCGCGCTGCGAAGTCATTTTGAAAATCATCCCTCCAGCGCCATAAGGTTACTTTATAGCCTGTAAAAGTTGCTGTATCCCTTCCGACTGCCCGCCCATATTCTTTTGTAAGATAAGGCGTGTAGGTGTCATCCGCATTGGTCCAGATCTCCCTGGTTTCCGGGGCAATTTCGACGATGGATCCTCCCTCTCTTGTTTTGGAAAAATCGGGTTTATACAATTCATAACGACCACCCCAACCTCCCCATTTCGGGTGTTCGGGCACATTCAATCCATTCGGAATTAATGACAAAAATGCGGGTGTATCTCCTTCCACTCCCCAGGCAACGTCAGGGTATACGGCACCCAGAGGACCGTGCCCTTGCTGGATGTTTTCTGCCAGCCAGCTATTTGAGATCTCCATGTTATCAATTCCTTTTACAGCGGTATTGATACCAGTCCAGGTAGCATCACCATAATTATCACCAGGACTCACAATGTAAAACAGGTCCGGGAAGTTGTTACGGATCCAGATGCCACTGTCATCCTGGTCAGAAATAGTATAAACCCTGAGTTTGGAGATGAGTCTCTTAGCTTCTTTCTTGTCTTTTGTTTTGTCAATTTTATATAATGCCTGTGCAAGCGTGTTTACCCCTCCCCAGGTGGAAATCCATAGGGGGCGATCATCCTCTTTTTCTAATTCCTTAATAATCCAATCCGATCCTTCAGAATCCATCCCTCTGCCGACACCGGTCATCCCGTATTTTGGTAAACCATCTTTCACAAGACTTAATAGTGTCTCTTCATCTGGGAAGCCATCTGCATGTTTGGCAAGGTTTGCATGTACTTTGCCATATCCGTTAATTACTTTCCTTATAGATTCAGGGTTGATATCGTTCTGTAGCCAGCATGAAGTTGTAGCAACAATTCCTTTAATGTCAATTTCATTAGCATAAAGAAACAGGCGAACCAGGGATTGTGTATCATCAGGATCTGCTTCGATGTCTGTTAAAATGATGACCCTGTTTTTTTGATTTGTTTGCCCCAGGAGATTATTTGTAGCGAGTAAACATGATATTAAAAAGATAAAAGTCCTCATAATTTAATTTTTGTTTCGTAATATTTATTTTTCAAATAATAATCATTTCATTCGAAGCCATTTCCATCGCTCAGCCCAATCCAATAAAGCTTCATTTCGCCATATAGCAATCGTTTTGGCGCCCTGCCATTTACCATCGTATAATTTGGGATTCGATTCATCGGTATACCAATGATCGCCCAAAGAATAATCTGTAGGTTGTTGCTTGCCAGGCCAACGGTTGTATACCACAAACTCACCAGATTGGTCCTCAAATCCAGGAATATTTGATGTTATGCTATAAGACAATGTTTCGGCCTGTTTGGGAGCATACCTGATGGCATAATTGCTATCACCAAGGTAGTATCCGCTCCAGGTTTGGTTTGCAACTGTCATCGTAAAACAGGCTGAATCTACAGGGATATCAGCTTCAGGGCCTTTCAAATGAAATTCCATGATGGAATATACAGATACAGTATCTTTAAGTGTTGTATTGCGATCAAATATAACTCTTGGGCTGTAGCTTAATTTTTCATAACTACCACCCCAGCTTTGTCCCTGGGGATTATTAGGATCACCATGCATCAAATACAATAAAGAGGGAGTATCACCCATTTTTATTCTTCCGCTATAATAGTTTTTGAAATCCCTGCCCAGATGACCTAGTTCATTTATGAATTGGGCATAATAGTTTTCGGTCTTCAGACTATCTGGCGCGCCAGCATTGGAAAAGAATCCTCTGTAAGTGGCATTGGCTTCAATAAACCATAGATCAGGAAAGTTTGCCGCTATGAATGCGTAGCTGTTGGTACTCCATTTTTTGTTAGGTCCGCCAATCCAGTAAACCCTTATTTTATTTTCAATATCAGCCGCGTCGTGCAAGGCCTGGGCCAGATCGTCAAGTCCTCCCCAAACCAACACCCAAAGTGTTTGATCACTGACTTTCCTGGCACATTTGATGATCCATCGAGAGCCTTCACTAACCTCGGTATATCCCTTGTATGGAGCCCCTCCCTTTCTTCCCTGTTTGGTGATTGATCGCAAATAATTCGGAGAGGGAAAACCATCTTCATGCTTTTGAAGCTGAGGCAGATCTCTTTCATACAAATCAATCATGCGTAAAATTTCCTTTTTGCTGCCTTCACCATAGGAGGGGGAAGACACCAATCCTTCGATTTGAAACAGATTACTGTACATCAGCAAGTGGGCCATGGACTGATTGTCATCAGGGTCTGTGCCACCAATATCGGTACTAACGATAATCCGTGGTTTCGAGGGTTCCTGCTTTTGTTCTATTTTAGAACGGCAGGAAATCAGCAATAAGAGCACTATTACGAGCCTAATATTCATATTTACCAATGCAATTTTGCTGGCTTATTATTCCGTGACATCAACAATCACCCTTTTATATCGTGTTAGCCTAGGTGAGCCATGATCCGTTACTGCCAGTATGATATGGATCGTGCCGGTCCCCGGAGGCATCACTCTTCTTGCAGGAACTTCAAACCACGCTTCGGGTTGATCATCGTTCTGAATGATTATCGGCTGTCCGCTTCTGGCACTGGACACCGGAAATGTGCCGGCTTCTTTGTAGCAAAACCATTCATAAGACATTGCATCTCCATCGGGATCAATGGAGCTGGTAGCACTTAGGTTTATTCGGTCACCCTTTTTTGCAGTCAATTCCACTGCGTGATCCAATTTCGGCACTGGCGGATGGTTTGCCTCCTCAACAGGCTTTATTGTCCAATCCATTCTGGCAGAAAAATCATGCTGATAGGCCGCTCTCCAGCGCCAGATGGTCTCGTGATTTCCTTCGTGCCATCTGCCATCTATGCCCATCACTTCATCCTCCGCATCCGACCAAATAGGTCTGGTTTCCTGATTAAGGTGCCATCTGCGCATTCTTGGCGTGTAGTATTCATACCGGCCTCCCCAACCGCCCCAATCCGGATGTTCAGGATTGTTTAATCCGTTTTGGATCAGAAACATAAAGGATGGTGAATCGCCTTCCATCAAATACTCCCAGTGAGGGTATTCTGCACCCAGGGGCCCTTTTCTTCTGATATGCGTGTCCAGCCATTCATTGGTGACCAACATATAATCAGCCCCGGCGCATCGCGCATGGAAATAATCACCACTGATGCCACTCCAGGTGGCATGGTGATAGGCGCCTCCGGCATTAAAGCCCGGACTAACGATATAGTGTAATTCAGGAAATTCCTTTCGCATCCAGGGGCCGCTGTCGTCCTGATCCGATATGGTGTAGACGCGTATTTTGGATACAAACTTTTCAAGATCTTCCTTTGACCTTGTTGCTCTGACCTTCCATAACGCCTGTGCCAATACGTTTGGGCCACCCCATGCTGTAACCCATAATGGCCTTGAGTCATCTTTATCAACTGCTTTGATCAGCATTTCTGATGCTGGGGAATCCATGCCTCTTCCTACAGCTTTCATCCCATAAGAGGGAAGGCCCTCCGTAACGACAGAATTGACATATTCCAAGGTTGGAAATCCAGACTCATGCTTTCCCAGGCTATCCCTAACCTTACCGTAAGCCTCCACAATTTCTTTAATTCTGTAGGTAGCTACCTTGTTTTGTTGATGAATGGAAGTCGTAGCTGCCAGTCCTTCAATATCAAATTGATTGGCATACACCAGGAAGCGCACCATCGACATCGCATCATCCGGTTCGTTTTCGATATCCGTTAAAATAAAAATCCTGGTTTTTTCATCATCTATCTGTGCCTTCAGATTAGCAAATCCGAAAGAAAGTAATACTGGCAGAAATAAGATTAAACGTAGGAGAGTTTTCATTTTGGTTTTCTTTTCATAAATGTCCATTTCAAATGATGCTATTCAGGTATTTCTCAAACATGGTGTATCCATCCGATGCTATAGTATTTTTATCTTCCGGATTTTCCTTATCCAGTTTGTGTTTATCCTCCCAGTCGTCAGGCATGCCATCATGGTCAGAATCCTTGGGTGCCGGTGCGCTTTCTAGAATTGGCCAACCTCCAACATCAGCCTGGGTGTCAATAATCCCGCAAATTGCCGATTTAGTCGCCACAGAATGTTCCTTTTTGTAGCTTTTTCCTTCAAATGTTGCAGTGCCATTTCGGGTTTCATCGATGATTCTTTTGTCAATTGGATCTCTTTTGGGAATCATGGCCCCAACATTTTCGAGCACTGACTGGTAAGCCTGCGAAGCAGATTGCTGATGGATTGGCATGGCATCCCATGGTTTGTTAATTTTTATTTTTTCCAATGCTATCTTTGTCTGGACGCCTCCATTCCAATTATCAGAGCTAACTTCCGGATATCCTTCCACCGTATTTTCAGCAACATACCAATGACCATAGTCATTTTCACTTCTAAATGATGGGTTGGCAATGCGGTAAGACACCTCTCCGGGTTGTGACGCCGGTCCCGGTTTGTAATAGTTCGCCACAATGTTGAATGTAGAAAAATTGAATTTTGGGTTCCCCTGTTGTTGTGCTTCGCCACCATAGCAACTTTGATAACCCCAGTTGTAAATGACATTGTTTCTGTAGTCTGTAAAGCCTGAATCCGAAGCCATGCGTGGATTGCGACTGGAATGGTGAGCCAGCAGGTTGTGATGATATGTTCCATAGTTACTACCCCAGATACCTCCAAAGCCATGAGAACCTTTTATATGATTGGATTTGCTCATGCTTTCGGAGATTATGCTCCATTGCACGGTTATGCTATCACAGTGATATATGGACATACATTCATCTACACTCCAGCTTGCCGAAATGTGATCCAAAATAAGGTGTTTGGTGTACCTGCTCGATACAGCATCATAATCCTCGCCCGATTCATCCCCCAGCCTAATTCTCAGGTACCGGACAATTACATGGTCTGCATCAATGCTAAGTGGATGGTTTTTAAGACAGATACCATCTCCCGGTGCTGTCTGTCCGGCAATAGTGATATAGGGATTTTTTATCTTGATAGGGCTCTCCAACTCAATGTTTCCAGATACCCTGAAGATCACAGTCCTTGGTCCCTGAGCTTCCACTGCAGCTCTCAAACTACCATCACCGCTATCATTTAAGTTCGTTACCTCATAGACCACACCGCCCCGGCCACCTTTGCTGTATTTGCCATATCCTTCAGCTGTGGGAAAGGCAAGCTGTTGGGAGTAGGATTCTGATATGAGCAGGACGGCAATTCCGAATAATAGTTTCTTCATGTCTATTATATTTTTATTTAATGATTAATCAATAGTTATCACGACCCTTCGATAACGAGTCAAATTTGGCTCACCATTGTCTTTCACTTCACATACGATATGGATGGTTTCCCCTTTATTTGCATCTTCAGGAATAGGAAATGAGATTTCACTACGCTGAAAATTGTTGATTTTCGCCTCACCAGGGTATGTATCTGCTTCCCGGTAATGCCACCATTGAAAAGCCAGGTCATCTCCATCGGGATCAGTGGTGCCTTTTGCACTTAATTTCACCTGCTCACCGGGACTGGCATTAAGATCTTCATGATTCTGAAGTTTAACTTCAGGTGGGTGATTTGCTTCCTGGAAAGCATGCACACACCAATCGGCTCTGGCTGCAAAATCATTTTGAATAGCATCAGTCCATCGTACTAGTGGTTTGAAATATTCCAACATTTGATCCTGATTTTCAGGATAGACATTTTTCATATATTGTCTTCCCCAGGCAGAACCTGTGTACCATCTGCCTTCGGGATATTGGTAATTATTGAATGGCACTGGATCAAGCCATGTATTTTCTCGAACCAAAACATACCGGCCACCCCAACCACCAAATTCCGGGGATTGCATACTTCTAAGACCAGTTGGAATATTGAACAGAAAAGCTGGTGAATCACCTTCTGATCTGAAGTCCCCGTCATAAAAATCCGTATCACCAGACAAGCCATGACTATCAACAGTGTGTGCTTTATACAGACTGCATAACGAACCATGACTCTTCAAGATGTTTGATTTCATCCAATCTCCATTAAAATATGCCTGTTTTTCTTCAGGTAGTATTTTGTTCCACTGATAGGCAATGGCCCAGAATTGATCACTAATGATTGTGGGTATATGATACTTTCCCCAATGTGGACGAATGTAAGACTGATAGGTGGAATCCTGTTCCCAAATGAAGAACAACCTTATTTTTTTAGCCACATATTCCATTTGGTCAGGGTGATTTTCCTCGATTGTTTTCAAAGCTCTGGCAATAGTGTTGGGTCCACCCCATGCCTGGATCCAAATGGGATTATTGTCTATGGTATCGAGAAGAACTTTTGCAATGTGCTGAGATCCTGGCGTTATTAAATCCATTTCGCCTTCTGCTTCAACATTGCCCAGAAAAGTTACAGATCTCAGGTAATCAGGAGCAGGATAGTTTTTATCATGCTGAACAAGGTTGGGATAAACTTTGCTATAAGCATCCAGGTAAGGATCGACCCAATCATCACCGGCCCAATTATGTCCATGTGCGTGGTACTGCGAACTAGATGTAATTATTCCTTCAACGTCCCACTCATTGGTATAGAGCAGAAACCGAACCATAGAGCATTCATCATCTATTTCTCCATCTGAAGTTACTATAATTCTTGGTTTAGTTTCCTTTGCTACCTTGTTATCAATTACTGAACATGACAGAAATAATGTCATGATAGGGATTAAAAAATAAGGGGTGATGAATTTGATATATCGTAGTTTCATTTTCTGTTTATTGAAATTCAATTTTTTAATGATTTGACAACCTTGGTTAATTGCTATCAATGGCATTCTTCCATCCCTCATACCACAACTTTATATTGTTATCATCAGATGGTTCAAAAACCTTCCTATTTACATTAAGCAGTTCCAGATGATCTATATCCCTGAATATTTTTTGTTGTAAACCAGCCAAATAGGCAGCACCCAGAGCAGAAACGTCGGCCATCTCGATGCTGGTAACTTTTCTTTGCAGTAGATCTGCAAGGAACTGATCGACAAATTTATTAGAGGTTATACCCCCGTCAATCTTTAGCTCAGTAAGTTGCGTGCCCGAATCAGCCTCCATGGCCACAATTACATCTTTGATCTGGTAAGCCACTGACTCCACCGCAGCCCTGATTACATGGTTCTTTGTAGAATCCAATGAAAGACCTTCTATGCTGGCTTTTCTGTTCATATCCCAGTGAGGGGCGCCCAATCCGCTGAAGGAAGGAACTATGTATACACCGCCGTTGTCCTTTAGCGAAAGGCATATTTCTTCAAGCTCTTCTGTGTTTTGGAATAATCCCAATTGGTTTTTGAGCCATTCAATCGTTGCCCCGGCAGAGACAATGATGCCTTCCAGGGCAAAGTCAATCCGATTTTCCGTACTCCAGCAAATAGTGGTCACCATGCCATTTTGAGATGATTTTGGTTCACCACCAATATTCATCAAGATAGAGCTTCCGGTGCCCAGAGTAGCCTTGGCATTGCCGAGTTCAAAACATCCCTCTCCAAATGCTGCCGCATGGGAGTCTCCAATCATTGCAGAAATGCTGATTGAATGATCAAGCAAGCCGCTCAACTTTGTTTCGCCAAAGTGAAATGATGAAGGTTTGACCTCTGGCAAGTTCAATTTTGACAATCCAAAATCGGATAATAATTCCCAATCCCAGTTCAGTTCCTGGAGGTTGAAAAACATGGTGCGCGAAGCATTCGTGTAGTCCGTGAGGTACGACCTGCCCCCAGTCAATTTATAAAGCAGCCATGTATCCACATTTCCAAAATAGGCTGCCCCATTGTCAATGGCTTTCTTTACTTGTGGATCATTTTCATATAGCCAGATAACCTTAGTACCGGAGAAATAAGGATCGACGATCAAACCGGTTTTTTTGTTGATTTTGCTTTCTAATCCATTACGTTTCAACCGCTCGCAAACATCAACTGATCTCTTGCATTGCCAGACCACTGCATTGTAGAGCGGTTTACCTGTTTTATCCCAGAGAACAAATGTCTCACGCTGGTTGGATATGCCACAAACCGTTATTTTGTTAATATCTCCACCTGCTGATTGAAATCCATCAAGGCATTTTTTTACAGAAGTCAATACATTCTGATAAATAGATTCAGGCTCCTGCTCCACCCTGTTGCCTTCCAGGAAAAGAGTTTTCAAAGGCTCCGATGCTTTGAATATTGCTTTGCCTTGTTCATCAAAAATGATCGTTTTGGTGCTACTTGTGCCCTGATCGATGGCGAGTATATAGGACTCTGAATTATTCATATCATTCATCTTTTGAATTCACCTTATCGATGATTACTGCCAGCAGAATCACCATTCCTTTGATAACCTGCTGCCAGAATGGTGATACATCCAGCAATACCAATCCATTGTTCAGGACACCAATAATCATGGCTCCAAGGACAGTGCCCATTACTGTTCCTCTTCCACCAGATAATGAGGTGCCCCCGATCACCACAGCAGCAATGGCATCCAGTTCATAGGTTATGCCCGCGTTGGGTTGTGCAGAATCCAATCTGGCAGTGACCAACAATCCTCCTACAGCGGCGAGCACACCAGCAAGTATATATACCCAAATGATTATTTTATAAATAGGAATTCCTGAAAGTCTTGCGGCGCTTTCATTTCCTCCAATGGCATACACATATCTTCCGAACCGCGTTTTCATGGTCAGGACCACAGCAAAAAGTACTACAAGTCCAGATATCCAGACTGGCATAGGGATACCCAAAAACCAACCGGTTCCAAGAAAGCTGAAAGTTTTTCCAAGGCCTGTAATGGGGTGCCCTTTGGTCCAGAGCATGGTAAATCCACGAGCCATGGTGAGCATGGCCAGGGTGGCTACGAAAGGAGGGACCTTAAATTTGGTGATAGCATAGCCATTGATGAAACCTAAAGCAGCGCCCACCAACAATCCTGAGAGGATGACACCAAAAACCGTGAATCCAATATATAAATTTAAGGAAGGAAAGGTGATGCCATGTTTCAAAAGCCCTGCAGCTACTGCACCGCTAAATGCCAGGATGGAACCTACAGACAGATCAATCCCGGCAGTCAGGATCACCAAGGTCATTCCAACGGAAATGCAGACATTTACGGAAATCTGGCGCATCACATTCCAGAAATTGTCTGCGGTCATAAAGTTATCAGTGAAAACAGCTAATGCCAGACACATGATAAAAAGGGCGATCAAAGACTGATATTGAGCGATATTTAAATATTTCCTATTCAATGTCATTTTTTCATATTTTCCGGGATACAGGCATTTATTATCTTATTTTCGGTTGCGTCTTCTCGTAGAAATTCTGCTGTGATTTGGCCTTCAGACATCACGAGTATTCGGTCGGAGATTTCAAGAATTTCAGGTATTTCAGATGATATAAAAAGTATTGAAATTCCCGAGCGGGCCAGATCAGCAATTAGTTTATAAATCTCATTTTTAGCATTCACATCAATGCCTCTAGTTGGCTCGTCGAGTATCAGTAGCTTTGGTGCTCTTTCAATCCATTTTGCAAGGACAACTTTTTGCTGGTTGCCTCCGCTCAGGTTTCTTATTAACTGATTGGCTGCACCTGCCTTTATATTTAGAGCGTCAACGTGCTTATCATAAAGCTGATGCTCCTTCTTTTTGCTGAGCATGCCCAGTTTCAGAATTTTATCCAATACAGTAATGCTGATGTTTTCGGCAACAGACATGCCTGGTAATATGCCATCCTTCTTTCGGTCTTCGGGAACAAGCGCCAGGCCGGCTGCTATAGCTTCTTTTACAGATTTGAAGCTTCTTTCTTTACCCTCGAGCATTATGGATCCCTTCAATAACCGATGATGCATACCAAAAAGACTTTCACAGAGTTCAGTCCGTCCTGCACCCATCAGACCGTAAATCCCTAACACTTCGCCTTTGTACACTGTTAAATTGATATGATTCAAAATTGGTCGATTTGGATGGTCAGGATTGTTTAAGGTCAGGTTTTGTACTTTGAACAGCTCCTGATCAAATGGCTTCTTTTCTAACTTTTTGACTTTGTGAATCTCTCTTCCAGCCATCATGCCAATAAGCGCATCACGTGAAGTTTGGGTCATTTTACCTTTACCTACCTGGTGGCCATCTCGCAATACGACAAAATCATCAGCAATTGTAAAGAGTTCATCCAGTTTGTGAGAAATGTACACAATACATTTTCCCTCGGCTTTCATTTGCTTAATGATTCTAAACAGAATTTCCACATCATTATCTCCTATCGCTGAAGTCGGTTCGTCCATAAAAACCACTGCTGATTCACTCAGCAACGCTTTTGCAATCTCAACTACCTGCTGCTGCCCTACTTTAAGGGAACTTACAGTAGCCGTTGGATCAACGTCCGTTTGAAGCTTGCTTAGTAAATCCCTGGTTTTTTGGTTCATTTTTTCCTGATCCAATAATCCAAACCTATTGGTCAATTCGTTGCCAAGAAAAATATTCTGAGCTACGGAGAGATAGGGAATCAGATTTAGTTCCTGGTGAATGATGGAGATACCGAGGTCCTGAGCGTCTTTGAGAACAGAGAATTTAATTTGTTTTCCTTTAAATAAAAGCTTGCCCATGTAATCTGTATAAATACCAGACATGATCTTGAGCAGTGTGGATTTACCAGCGCCATTTTCTCCAATGAGGGCAGTTACCTTTCCCCCTTCCAATGAAAGGTTTACGTCACTTAATGCAGTGACGCCCGGAAATTTTTTGGTAATATTATGTGCTTCCAGGAGGGGATTCATTCTAAGATATAATTTTGATTGAAACCGGAATGATTTCAGGAATAGCCAGATTAAGGTGTGCCTGGTTCAATTCAATGGCGCCACTGAAGGCTACCCGATCACCTACTTTAACTTCATTTCTAAAATCAGGGATTACTTCATGCCTTATTTTATCATTGATGGATTCAGAGATGCTGTTTAAATCTGATGTCCTGTCAAAATCACTTACCTGAATAAGCCGCGAAGCATCCCGAACCGCATTTCCAAAAATGAATTCTGTTTCAATTTCAACTGTTTGGCCTGAAACGTCCAGCAGTACATTATTCTGGTTGATGGTTTTCACTATGCCTTCGCCTCGCACCCTGAAACAACCAATATTGCCAATGGCAAGCGCATTGGCATGCTGACCAAATGCAGATTTAGGGTCACTTTTGAGTTGATGGAATAACGTTGTGTATTCAACTGCGGAATCAAATGCCTGGAATAGCCTATCCTGCCAGATTTCATTGACCAAGGCGTCAGCATCAAAGACGACTTCACTTTCTTCAGATAACTTTTCATCCAGTGGTTGGAAATAGACCGAATTGTACAGGACAATTATTGCCAATAAAGCTCCAAGAAAATATTTAAATCCTTTTTTTATCATACTTATTCGCCTCCGTAAGCAGCATAATTATCCGCATTTTCCTGGTTGACCATCTCAACTGCCACGGGGATCTTTTGTGCAAATTCTCGTTTCCCATTGAAATATTCATGGGCAAATTCTGCTGCCGTTTTGGCCATAACTTTTGGGAATTGCATGCCGGTAGCCATGATCTTTTTTTGCTGGATGGAGTTAACCACATCTCTGGCCCCGTCAAATCCAAACACCATCACTTTGTCAACTTTTCCTGCTGACATCAAGGCCTGGTAGGCCCCCATGGCCATAGCATCATTGCCGCAGAAAACGCCTTTAATATCGGGATGTACCTGTAGTATGGATTCCATGACTTCCATAGATTTATTCCTATCGAAATCACCGTTTTGCTGGGCGACCATGACTAATTCCGGGTAGTGGTCTACTACGGAATGAAATCCTTTTGATCGGCTCCATGTATTATTATCACCCACCAAACCCAGGATTTCAACATACTTGCCTTTTTTGTTTAATTTCTCCACAAAGTATTTTCCAATGGCCACACATCCCGCATAACTATCTGAAAGGATTTGGCTGGTGGCAGCATCTGTGGCATTGACTTCTCTATCCATACAAAAAACCGGGATGTCAGCCCTTTTTGCCATCCTGACATTGGCGATGGATCCATCGGCATCAGTGGGGTTGAAGAGAATGGCATCAAAACCTGATGCAATGGCATTTTCAAAATGATCTGTTTCAAGGGCTGTATTGTTTTGAGAATCAAAAATGGTAGCTTCATAACCCAGCCCCCGGGCATGATTCGCTGCTGTCTCACCCAAAACCACGAACCAGGGATTATTAAGTGTGGAAATGATAACCGCGATTCTTTTATTCTCTTCTTTATTTTCTGGACTTTGACACTGAAAGGTTAAAGCTGCGATGGATAAAATGTAAAATATGAGGTAGTAACTTCGGTTCATTTCTTTATTAGTTTCTAGATGTTTAGTAATTCTTTGGCTTTAGAAAGGATTCCCTCTTCTGATAACCCGTAATGATTAAAGATTTCTGCCTGTGAACCAGTTACTGTATATTCATCAGGAATACCCATGATGCTAAATGGGTTTCGGGCGCCTTTTTGAAACAGGTATGAGGCACACGCTTCTCCTAGCCCTCCATTGACCATATGCTCTTCTACAGTAATGATAGGCTTGCCTGGAATTATGAGTTCATCAAGTAATTGGGTGTCTAAAGGTTTGATGGTATGCATACTGACAACTGCCGCATTAACACCATAATTTTCTTTTAATGCCATTGCCGCATGCCATGCAGGGTGAACAGTTTCCCCAGATGCGATGATGCTCATGTCGCTACCTTCATTTACTAATCGCCCTTTCCCCAATTCAAAATTATGGTTTGAATCATTCAAAAATGGTATGGCTTTTTTGCCAAATCTCAAATAAATAGGTTTGTTTAAAGAGGCTGCCAGGCGCACAGCCTGCTCGGTTTCAAAATTATCTGCTGGAGCAACAATAATGAGATTATTGATAGCTCGCAATGCCGCAAAATCATGTAAGCTGTGATGGGTTGATCCTAATGGCCCATAACTGACACCTGCACTGATGCCGACCAAGGTTACCGGGTTGTCTGAGTACGCGACATCATTTTTGATCTGCTCAAGCGCCCTGGCTGTTAAAAAGCATGCTGGGGATACAGCAAAGACCTTTTTGCCTGCTGAAGCCAGGCCTGCAGATATCCCAACAAGGTTTTGCTCTGCTATACCAATTTCTATGACCTGATCCGGAAATTTCTCTGCAAATGGAACCAGTTTTCCCGATCCACGTGAGTCACTGGTTACAGCAAGTATGTCCCTGTCGGCAGCAGCCAGATTCTGGAGTGTTTCTGAAAAAACCTCCAGATTGGCCTTTCCTATTTTCAAGTGCTTAACCTCTATATTATCTAATCCCATGATACATCAAATTTCCATAATTGCCTGGTTCAATTCTTTTTGAGCCTGATCGTATTGTTCAGCACTTGGCACGCCGTGATGCCATTTAACTACGCGCTCCATAAAACTCACTCCTTTCCCTTTGATGGTATGAGCGATGATAAAATTTGGTTTCCCTTTCTTGAATGGCCCGCTATTCAGTGCTTCCTCTAGGTCATATAATTCATGTCCAATCAACTCTACGACAGACCATCCAAAGGATTCCAGTTTCTTACGAACCGGATCGATATTCATCACTTCCTGGTTAGAGCCACTTATTTGTTGCTTATTATAATCTAAGATTGCATATAGGTTGTCCAGTTTATAATGGGCTGCTGATAATAATGCTTCCCAGTTGGAACCCTCTGTCAATTCACCATCACCCAGGAGTGTATAAATACGATGATTTTTCTTATCTAGTTTTGCTGCTATTGCTTCACCTATACATAATGATAATCCGTGACCCAGGGCGCCGGTATTTTGTTCGATGCCGTTGACTTTTTTTGTGGGATGACCAATATAGTTTGATTGATACCGGCAAAGTGTCTCAAGTTCAGACTCAGCGAAAAAACCTCTATCAGCCAGCGTAACATAAAGCGCTTCAACACTATGGCCTTTACTCTGGATATATCGGTCGCGATCCGGATCGCTGAAATTATTAGGATCGACCTTCAAAACACGGTTATACAATACATTGAGAATATCAATGCAAGACAAGCTTCCGCCTGTATGCCCAGCGTTGGCCAGGTAGATATATTTCAATACCTTTTTTCTTAGCTCAACTGATTTAAGTTTAAGGTCCCTGTCTGTCATAGTCTAACTTTTTATTTTAGCCCTGGTGTTGATATGTTTCCCATCCCAAATAATTTTCGAAGGCTTCTTTCAGTGCTTTGGCAGTTTTGGAAGCATTCATTACGACATGGTGTTCAAACCCATTTTTGCAGACATATTGCATCAATCCCTGAAGATCAGATATCTGTGCTACCGCCCTGTTGCCGAAAGTATTTAGTTCATCATCAGTAAGTGTGCCATCGCCGACATAGGCTTTCATCACACCACGTGTATCATCAGTAGAAATTCTACCATAAGTCAGGGGTGAAGCAGGTGTTCTGCCATCCAACGCCCCGTAGGTATTTTCGACACCAACGGAAGTTCCCAATATGGGAGCATTGCTGATCTCGATGTCAGGCAGGAACGATTTAGCCCAGTTTCCACAGTGGAAAAGCACGCATTTTTCATCATCATCCGCATAGTTGTTGTTCCAATCGACCAGTGCGCTGGGCGAGCCGGAAGCAAGCTGTAACGCATACATAGAGAGTGTGCCGGTTACATCCACTTCGCAGGCGCTTGGGATCATATTTTCGCTGAACATGCTTGCGCTGGTACAAACATTACAGCCATAATTTTGCTGCAAAGAAGTCCAGCACTGAATAGCATTGGCATCCAGATCATTTTCTGTCATAAAATCATTTAAAATCACATCCAGCTTGGCGATTTGATATAAGGCTTCATTAGGTGTTTTTCCAGTTGAAGCATAATTATGGATCTTTTCCAGGTGATCCTTTACCCGCTGGTCATCATTGGAAAGTTTATCTGCTTTACCTAAAATCTCGGAAAGATCACAGGTGACCACCGAAATGCCATTGGCCTGAAGGATTTTTTCACTGTACCGCACAGTGTTGAACGCTGTAGGGCGAGCTCCAATGGCTCCAATACGAACATTTTTCAATCCTTTAACGACACGACAAACCGATAAAAACTGATTGAGATCATCAATGAAATCCGGATCTGTTGGGTGGATAACATGTTTGGTGGTCAGTGTATATTTGATGCCATATTGATACAGGTTGTTGCAAACAGATATCTTTCCACACCAGCTATCACGACGGTTGGCCACATTGAGTTTATTGAGCTCATCAGGGTATCCCTGGATAAGGACGGGGACATTGAGTCCGGCAAGGTGTAATGCATCCGCTACTCCTCTCTCATCTCCAAAATTTGGGAGGATTACCAGCACACCCATGATATCCTCCTTATGTCTTTTAAAAAGATCAGCACATTTTCTTGCATCCGCATAGGTCTCCAAACCACCAAGTTTGGAGTCATTTTCTCCTAACATTATACCATTAATTCCCTGGCCCTTAAATACTTTTGAGATATCCTGTCGGGCTTCAGTTACGAGCTTATCAGGAAAGAAATCCCTGTTTCCGATGATAGCACCTAAAGTTGGTTTATTCATGATAGTGTCTTTTTAGCGATGATCAATTCAATTTCGTGTTCTTCGAATACTTTTTTGTGTTTGTTTTCAATCCCGTCATCAGTTATGATATAGTCTATCAGCGACAAAGCCCCAAGGCTGGCTAATGCACTTTTTCCTATCTTACTTGAATCCGCAACCAGATAGGTGATGTCAGCAGCATCAATCATGGCTTTCTTGACAACGATATCACTAATGCTGGGATAGGTGAGGCCTGCTTTGAGCGAAATGCCGGCAGTGGCTAAAAAAAGTTTTTGCACATTCAATCCTTTAAAAAAATCAGCTGCTTTCTGACCAGTTAGTGATAAGGTCGGAGGCTTGAATTCACCGCCTGTTACGATTACCTCAATGCCGGGTTCAGCACCCAGCATAATGGCAATATTTAAGGCATTGGTAATTACAGTCAGATTCTTCATACCCTTCAGTTTCTTTGCAATTTCTGTAGTCGTCGTTCCGGAATCTAAAATAATCGTATCTCCCATTTCAATGTATTCGAGGCACTTATCTGCGATCAATTCTTTCTTAACCATATTCTCGGTGTGAGTTAGGGAGAAATTTTTAACCTGGTCCTCTACATTTTTCAGGTAAGCGCCACCATGTTCTCTTACGATCTGCCCGTCTTTCTCCAATCGCTCCAGATCCTGTCTGATGGTAACTTCAGTTACCTTAAACAACCTGGAGAGATTGCTCACTTTTGCGGAGCCATCTTCACGCAAAAGTTCCAGGATTTTATCTCTGCGTTGATTGGCCATTAGATTTTCCAGCTTCATATGGTTTGTTTTTGTTTTTTATCGTCTAATAAATAAAAACTAAAAGATAATATACAAAAGATAAACTAAAGATGATACAAAGTAAATATTATATAAAAGAAAATAAAAGTAAATAAACGAAAATAAAAATAGCACTATCAATTTAAAATCTTTTGAAAAAATAAAGTTGAGAATGAGTTAGATGTAACCAAATTTGTGGCTGAATTTTGATAGTAGATAGGTTATTGCGATTTGATCTGGATATTGTTGATCTATAGTTTTTTCAGGATCTTAAATTGTTTCATCTATATCATTCGAATGATTTCTTTGCCTGATATGGAAATAGCGACCGATTAAAATGACTTAAGTCCAAAATAATTCAGGGATGAATTCGGGAACCAAAAATAAAAACCAGTCGTAATCGCTTGATTTTCAACTGGTTTTATAGTTTTATGAGGTCTCGGGCGGATTCGAACCGCCGTAAAAGGTTTTGCAGACCTCTGCCTAGCCACTCGGCCACGAGACCCTCTGTAAACAGGGATGCAAAAATACAAAGAAAGCAAACTGAAGCAAATTATTGACCTGTTTTTTCATCGTTCAATCCACCTATCGATAAGGATCAGGTTTTATTTCGATAAGTAGCTTCCATCAAACCACGAATATATCCCATCGCATATAAGGTGCCCAATACACTATAGCCCGGGTGGTCATTATTGTCACCAGCCATCGTAGGTACATGGTCCGGACGAATGGGGCCCCGAAAACCAACTTCGTAATAGGCCTTCATGGCTTCGTACATGTTTGTGATGCCGTCGTCATGAAAGGTTTCCTCGAAATTCCATTTGTTGCCGCGAATGTCCCTGAAGTGGACGAAAAATATTTTATTACGCTTTCCAAAGTACCGGATAGCTGATGGGATATCCTCGCCCATTGTAGCGAAGGTTCCCTGGCAAAAAGTGAGTCCATTGCTAGGACTGGGGTAGATCTCAATTAATCGCTTGAAAGCATCAACAGAGGTCATGATCCGCGAGATACCTCTTATGTTGGGGATAGGCGGATCATCTGGGTGTAATGCCAGCCTGATCCCTAACTTTTCAGCTTCGGGGACTACAGCTTTCAGGAAATAGGTGATGTTTTCCCACATCTTATCACCTGAAACTTCTCCATATTCTGTCAGTGGCTGATCTTTGATATCTTCATAATCAAATGCGGTCACTAACGCGTCGCCTCTGGTTTTCCTTTCTATTTTGGTTCTGTGCCAGCTGATCACGGGCATCCAGTTATAGCAAACCGTATCAATACCAACTTTAGCCATGTTTTGCATAAACTTGATGAATTGGTCTAGTTCTTCGTCCCTGCCAACCAGGCCCAGTTTTGTTTTTTCCAGCCCCGGAGGACCTTCCACCACCAGGAACTCAAGGCCTTCTTGAGCAAACCGTTCTTTTAAGGCGGCCAGGGGTTCATATTCCCAGGATTGCTTGTCACGCATACCCACCATCCATGGATTTGCTGATGTTACTGCACCCTTTATACCCATCTGGCGTGCGTATTGGACCTTATTTTCCTGGAATCCATAGAAATAGGAGAGGCTCATTTGCATGCCCTGGTCCTTTATCATTTCGATGGTCTTTGCATTACCCATATTAAAACCAGCTGTAGATAAGGCGGCAATGGAAGCACTCTTTTTAATAAAATCTCGCCTGGAATTTTGTATGTGTTTCATGATGTCATTGAATTAAGAATCTTGACATGATAGATCTTCCAATAAAGATATCGATTTTATTCAGCCATTATAGTGTCAGAGTAGTTTAGTAGACGTAAAACTTCATTATTAATTTTGAGATATTTTCATAGAAGATTCTTAATAACCATGATATTTAACACCTAATTTTAAAATTAAAACCAGAATAACCATGAAAATTGCCTTCTTTAGTACGAAATCCTATGACCAGGAATATTTTGAGCAGTTCAATCAGCATTATGGATTCAAAATCAATTATTTTTTTGATAACATAAAAGAAAATGATATTAACCTGACCGTTGGAGCTGATGCAGTTTGTGTTTTTGTTAATGATAGACTTGACCGGAAAATCATATCCTTACTTTCAGAAAATGGCGTTAAAGTGATTTTGCTTCGATGTGCCGGATTTAATAATGTTGATATCGAAAGTGCTATGGAATTTGGATTAAAAGTGTATCGGGTACCTGCCTATTCCCCAAATTCTGTTGCCGAACATGCTGTTGCACTTATCCTGACACTAAACAGAAAAACTCATAAAGCTTTTAACAGGGTTCGTGAGAGTAATTTCTCATTGGAGCGTCTTAATGGTTTTGATTTATATAAAAAAACCGTTGGTGTGATTGGAACGGGGAAAATCGGAGCTGTTTTTTGTACGATTATGCAGGGTTTTGGATGTAACGTGTTGGCCTACGATAAATATGAAAACGAGGAATTGAAAAAGAAGGGGGTAATATATACTTCATTTAAAGAACTTATAACTTCTTCAGATATAATCTCCCTTCATTGTCCGTTAGTACCGGAAACCAAACATATTATAAATGCTAAAGCATTCTCCAAAATGAAGAAAGGTGTCATGCTGATCAACACGAGCAGGGGAATGCTTATTGATACCAAAAGCGCTATTAAAGCGCTAAAAAGCAAGAAGCTCGGATACCTGGGTATCGATGTTTACGAACAAGAAGAAAACCTGTTTTTCCAGGACCTTTCGGAACGCATCATCCAAGATGATGTCATTGCACGACTCACTACATTCCCAAATGTATTGATAACAGCACATCAGGCATTCTTTACAAATGAGGCACTCTCTGAGATTGCCAGAACCACCCTGAATAATTTAGCTTTATTTGAGAAAGGGGAATCAACAATCAATGAGGTGAAACTTGATGGTATTAAGTGATACAGGATAATACAATAAAATACAGCTTTACTTAATGGATAGAATTTCTAAGTACATTGGGTAATTGGATAAATGGTATATCCGAATGGTCCGGAATCAAATGAAGTTAAAATTGTACAATATATGTATGTTGTTAAGAAATTCAATCAGTTCAAATTCCAATGGAATAAAAAGGAAAATTCGGATATTTTAAAAGAATGCAGGTTTGAGTTTTTAAAATAATCGGCAAATTGTAAATTGAATAAAATCAGTTGAATTGAGCATTATTTGTTTACCCAATTATGAAAACATCTAGACGAAATTTTTTATCCTCAGCAGCGATTTCTAGTGGAGCAGCATTTTTGTCACTTTTCTCCTGTACTCGTGATACTTCATCACAATCAGAAATGGTAAAGGACTATTCAGATTTGGATATAGCACTCAAACAGCCTGTTTTGAAACGCGAGCTTTTCCCGGATCCAGTGATCATTGACTCCCTTGAATTATTGCTGAAAGGAAATAATTGCCTGTATAGGGTTCGTTCCAAGGACGGAGCGGAAGGTATTTCCGTTGGCCATCCGTTCATTGCAGAAGTGAGCTACCCAATGGTTCCTAAAGTGCTGGCGCCTCATTTTGTCGGGAAGGATGCCCGCGATCTCGACCAGCTAATATTTAATGCACATGAATTGAACATAAAAAGGCAGGGGATTCCGCTATGTGTACATGTTGCGGCAATAGAATTTGCTATTCTTGATATGCTTGGAAATATGGCAAATAGGCCGGCGGGACTTCTGATAGGTGAATTACAAAATCCTGAGATATCCATATACCTTGGCCATCACCTGGCTCGATTACGAAACCTGGAGCCTGTAGAATCGCTTGAGTTTATGAGGCAAGATGTGATTAAAACCCAGGCAAAAGCGATAAAACTTCGTGCCGGCCGAGGAGATAATCTCGCTTCTGACATCGACAATGCCCCCGGACGTACTGAAAAGCTGATTAGGATGGCTCGTGAGATGTTTGGCGATGATATGGTGCTGATGATCGATGGCAACGGGTCATATTCGGTAAAAGAAGCAATCCGGATTGGGAAAATCCTGGAAGAATATAACTATGAGTTTTATGAAGAGCCAGTTCCCTGGGATTGGTACGAAGAGCAGAAACATGTTGAGAAGGCCCTTACTATTCCCATGGCGGGAGGCGAGGAAGAATTTGGTATGCATGCGTTCAGGTATCTCATAGGAAATGAAGTATTTCAGATACTTCAACCTGACCTGTTTTATTTTGGCGGGATGATCCGCACTATGCAGGTTGCGAGAATGGTAGAAGCAGCCGGACTTCAAATTACCCCGCATATTTCAGGAGGGGGATTGGGATTCCTATACATGTTGCAAATGGTGTCCGTTTGCCCTGCCGCTTATAAATATCATGAATTTAAGATGTTTGAAACTCCTGACGCCAACGGCACAATTATCCCGATCGAAAGTAAGGGTGAATCCTTTGAAAGTATCAAAGGAATAATACAGCCTCCGACGGGTGCCGGATTGGGGGTAAGGATTGATCCGGATTATATCAAAACACATAAACTATTCACATAAAAGGAGTCTAACAGGAGGCCATATAACTATAATAATTTTTAGATTCTGTGATTTCAGCACTCTATTGACATACGGAATGAACGCTTTAATTGATTTGGTTTTACCTGTGTTGTGTACCAGAATTCGACGTGGTAAATTGTCGGTATGGCCATGATAAAGTTTACCGT
>Ga0209536_100003153_pt1 | contig 26641 bp, 22 predicted proteins | sample DeeMarSeWOR28_12_FD_187461 | JGI IMG/M metagenome (GOLD analysis project Ga0209536, IMG submission 187461) | Marine sediment microbial communities from White Oak River estuary, North Carolina - WOR-2-8_12 (SPAdes) (version 2) | ecosystem: Environmental > Aquatic > Marine > Intertidal zone >...
GGTGAATAACTCCTGATGTACAAATGCTTTTGACAACCGATAATAGATTCTTCTTTTTGTCACCTTGATGGTTGCCCCTACCTTCAGCAATGATGCCCTTACTGGTCAAAGAGCGGAACTGGAGTATGCCAAAATACTGATGGTGTTAGGCGAATATGAAAAAGCACTGGATAAACTAAAGTTTCTAATTCCATTCAGTGGTCATATCACAGTGATCGAACTTCAGCAAGAATCCATCTGGGATCCACTGCGAGATATGGAAGAATTTAAGGCATTGATCAATAATCCGGTATATCAAGTTAAATTGTAGATCAAATAAAAAGTAACATGCAAACTCATTCCCGCAAGCTTGCCGCCATCATGTTCACCGACATCGTTGGGTAACGGCATTATGGGAGAAAGATTCCTATACAGCAGGTGTTGATTGCTAAAATTGCACCATAGCGTTGAAAATTGCATTAATTCTTAGCAGGCACATAAATTATTTAATCACTAATATTATTTCAAGAATACGCTATGATGACTGAACAACCAATTTCTAGAGGTAATAAATATTTCACTTTGTGAAAACTAATTGTAATTCAATGACTTATTCTGATATTTAATTATTACCTTATCAAATTAATCTTAATTTAAACCATAACCTTTATACCATGGCCACAATTATTTTAAGTCATGATGTGAAAGACTTCGCATCATGGAAACCACATTATTACGGTGATGTCGCACGAAGAGAAAACGCAGGTTTTAAAGAACTCGCAGTTGGCACACAATCCAATAATCCAAAAAAAGTATTTATGATTTGGGAAGGCGATCCTGCTGCAGTGGAAAAAATGCTTCAGGATCCTGCATTAAAAGAAAAAATGGAGGCCGCCGGAGTTATCAGCCATCCTGAAGTTACCATCATTAATACTTGAATTGTCGATAATTCAATTTATCAAAACACTATTATATCCTAGTTGGACTTTCGCACCTATAATATTATACAGGTGCATGGAATAGTATTTTGCCTAAACTGAAATACCATTAATCAATTTTATATTTATAATCCTTACTAACTAACCATTATTATTATGAAAAAATCAGTTTATTTATCCATTGTAGCATTTATAATAACTTGCTTCACCATTACCCAAGCCCAAAATGTAATTTACGAGACAATTTATCTCACTCCCAAAACAGAAAGTCTAAAGGACCTTGGAGAAAAGATGAAAGCGCACAATCAGCAATACCATGCCACAACGCCATATAATGCCAGCGTTTGGAGGGTCACCACCGGTGAACGATCAGGCGATATGCTGTGGATCATGGGGCCATTTACCTTTGCCGATCTGGATAATCGACCTTCAGCGGGAGGGCATGATGATGATTGGAGCGGGAATGTACTCCCTTTAACTCACGGTATGCACGATGGGTATTACTGGAAGTTAAGGCCGGACCATATGTACACGCCTAGAGAGGGTTATCAAGGTAAGATCATGAGAGTGCGAACATTTGACATCAAACCGGGTAAGAACGACGAATTTACAGACATGATAAGCCTAATAATGCAAGTATATACTGAAAAAAAAATAGGGCATAGCAGGGCGGTTTTTGATAATGTTGTAAAAGACCAAAATCGAGATGTGGCAATTGTATTTCAATATGAGAATTATGCCTATATGGACGAATCGCAGAATATGGGAAAACTTTTTGAAGAGGTACATGGAGATAATTCATGGAATAAATTTATGGAAGCGATGAGAGACATCGTTGAAAGCACCTCGGATGAATTGTTGGAAGTAATACCCGAAATGAGTGTTCGATAAAATAGAGAAATATATCAATAGCTGGCTCATTAAGAGCCAGCTTATTGAACAAGTTCTTTTCTGATTTTATAATTTCATCTCCTTATCCAGTACAAATACCTTTACTGTGTCGCGTTTCACGCCATCATAAGCCATTGCTTCGGCTGTCACTGGTGCATTCAAAATTTCAAGGTATTTATTAAGATCAGCAGGCTCTCCACAAATGCAAACTTCATTTTTGTCATTTGTTGTCAATTCGATAGACTTTTGGAGGGTCATGGAGCGGAACAAGTCGGCGTGACTTCGAAAACCTTTTTCCCATTTTGCAGCATCTTCAACCTCTGCAGTGATGATTACTTTGGTCATGGCGTTTTAAGTTTAGGTGAACCAGTAATGTACGAAATGAAAAGTGAGGGTCCTACATAATCTTTATTATTCTTTTATGGGTATGCACATCTGAAATCTTCGAACCAAAAGGATCAAACAATTTACTATTCATATAATAATAGAGCTAAATACCGAGGATATTTATGGTATTACCAGATTTTAGCATGTCTTTTATTCCCTCATTTGCTTCTTCCTTCCTCAAAGCCTCAATCCTCAGCAATCCCGTAAGATAATCCAGGATGGGAGAATGGGTGCCAAAAGAAAACTTTTCTTTACCGAATTTTTCAAGCATTTCACCCAGGTTAGTTAATGCCCTGCCAGAGGTGTCTACAACGATATTTGTGCTCCTGATAAGCGCTATCTCTTCTTCGGTCAGTTTGGTGCTGTTGGCCACATTAAGGATGATATATCTGGCATCCGGCACTTCTTTTATCAATGGAATGATATCCTTCAATTCCCATTCATGTTCAATATCCATCCAGCTGCGCTGCCGGCTATCAACCATCCGAAGGGACAAGGCCACTGGTAATCCGCGATCACGAGCTATTTTAACCAGTTCAATACATTTTGGATCATTCAACGTATAATCATGATAATTCGGGTATAAACGAATACCGACCATGCCAAATTTTTCAATGCATTTGGTCAGATCATCCTTCCATCCGGCGTAGATGGGATTTATCACTGCAAAGGGCAAAAACCGGTTGCGGAATCGCCGGTTTGATTTTATTTCATCATGAAGTTCATCATTTGCTCGTTGCATATTCTTGTAAAAAATCCCATTGAGGTTACTGATCACCGAAATATCAACCCCAAACTGATTCATTCGTTGAAGCAATGCATCACAGGTATTGTACTTAAGTTGTTTAAAAGGCCAATGGCCTATATATGCATTTATATCAATCAACATGATTTCCGGATTTTTTTAATAGATGATTACAATTATCGAAAAATATTTTCTTCTTCTGCCCTTCGCTCAAGTCCGCAGCCAGAAGTTTTCCAATACCCTGGTAATAGCTCCCATCACAACCAAAAAGAAGCCGGTCTTCACCAAGATGCTCCATTGCAAAATTGATCATATACTCCTCATTGTTGCTCCCGGAGGTATCTACATACACGTTTTTATGGTCTTTTAATATTTTACATGCATATTCCCAGTCACCACCGCCCCCAATATGAGCAAATTGAAAGATGGCTTCCGGGTACCTTCCAGCGATTTCTGCCATATCCTCAGGTATCGTCGTATTGGCCGCAGCCTGACCAGTGTCATACTTCATCCTATAACCTCCAACTCCAATCTGAACAAAGGCATGCATAAGCATGGTCATGTTGAGGTCAATAAATTTCTCAATGATTGGATAATATAAGGGATCATTTATTTTCACCTGGGTATACCCTTTATAGCCGACCATGCCATGATCCACGCAGCGTTTAATCTCTTCAACCGATTCTTTTTGATACCTGGGATTTAGCGTCAAATAACCGATGAACCTGTCCGGATACTTCTTCATTGCCTTAAGTACTACGTCGTTATTCGCCCTGACCTGTGCCGGATCTTCCGGCTCTTTTCCTGAATAATTGGTGATCGGATTTGATATGCACAGTTTGTCAATACCAAGCCGGTCAGCAAAATCAATTTGCTCATCAATGTCTCCAGGCTTAAATCCAACATGCGCATGCGCGTCAATTTTACGGTATTTCCGTACCTCTGCCATCAGGTTAAATTCCGACGGAATGGATTTAGCCTTTGCAGACCATGAGGTTGATGCACTCCCAAACAAAATGCCGGTGGTAGAAAGCCCTGCGTAGCCAAGAAATTTTCGACGGCTCTTACTAATCAACATATCAATACTATATTTAATGTTAAAGATTATTCAAAACTCCAGTCCACCAAATCGCCAATATTCTCCGTGGATTTTACGATTTTGAGGTTTTGCGACACATTCTTTGCGCTAAATACCTTTTTTGGAAAATCCATATCCAGGTTGATCAAAGTTTCTGAAGCTGCTTCAAGTAACTGATTTCTTAAACCCGCCAGCACGACCTTCCTGGGCGAAATACTGGCAACCAGGTCCGGAAGATCATAGGCGGTTAATGCCCCCGCCACGCCCCAGGAAAAATCAATTTCATACGGATGCCAGTAGCCATTAGAATTATGGACCAAACCTATTTTGTACAGATCATTCATCACGATCGAACGATAGGAAACAGGTGATCCGACAAGTACCACACTTTTGATGGACGGTTCAAAGGCTGCGGCATGCATCAATGGGATGCACATCTCGTTGATGCCCACAGCACCAATTTCAGTGCCCACCATTTCCAGGTGCTTCAAATAATTCACTACCCTAACGATATCACCTGCCTGGAGTCCGGGGGTACTCCTTCCTATTAAAACACCTGTATAATCATCAGCGCCTTCCCTTGTGGCCGTATTGCTGGTTTCTCCTATACCCAGGATGTCCGGAGCTGCCACGATATATCCTTTTTTTACCAATTTTTCAATCTCACCTCCGGGTTTAGCTTCCTTTACTTTCCCTTCAGGATGGATATAGATAATGGCAGGGTATGTTGTATTTTTTAGTTCTGGGACAAACAACAGGACAGGGATCACGTAATCTCCCTCGCCCTTTATCGCAAACTTTCCAACTGAATATCCATTGCGTTGATACCTTCCATTGAAAAATGGTTGTCCGTCGTTGTATTCAGGCGCAACATATCCGGAAAGCTCCATAGCTTTGGTTTTAACCTTATTCAAATGCAAGGGAATATCCAACCGTGATTGCTCAAGGTTTCTCAAAAGAAGTTCTGTTTCCTTTGCGTTGATGCGTTGTACATTTTCTGCTTCCAACCAAGTGGAAACCTGCCCTGTGGGAGTTATTTTCAGTTCTTCAACTGGTATTAGTTCAACATCCCCTTCCGCCGGATTACCCGGTACATCCAGATGTTTCATGAAAAAAGAATAGATGGCCAGGCGTATTTTCGGTGTCAACCAGTGTTTATCATCATCTTCGACAAACTGGAGGTTTTCTTCTTTATCAAAGGCTTTATACGCATCTTTTACTTCCTGGGAGGTATTACGTGCACCCTGTATCGAAAGGTATTCATCCCTTGACGTGAAAGTCATCAACGTGGGAACCGGCGCACGTATTTCCAGCAGATCTTCCACGGTGATCCCTTCCCTGAGCCCGTGATAGAAAAAGGAATCCGGGTCCTGAGTCCCTTTTGTTTCTGTTAAACCCCGGCAGTAGGTAGACCAGCTACAGGGTACTGATGCCTTTACCCGCTCATCAAGTGCGGATACATAGGTGGTAACAGTTCCTCCACCAGAAAAACCAGTAACGCCAATTCTTTCCGGATCAACATCAGGCCGGGAAACGAGATAATCAATAGCTCTTATACCGTCCCACGCAAAGTAGCGCGCCAGGGATTTACCAGATAGGAAAGTCAGATTCCCCGCATAACTGTGTTCAACGACGGTATATCCAACTTTAGAAAACCCGATTCCCTGATCGTAAAACTGAACTGCTTCTCCCTGTCCGATCGGATCAATGGCCAACACGATAAATCCCTTCTTCACCAGGTTCAGGTAAACGATCTGATACAATTCAGCCCGGAAAGCTTCCTGGTTATGTCCGATCACATTGAGAATAGCAGGTGCTTTTTCTTTTATTTGGTCTGGAATGAATACACATCCTGAGACATAAAATCCCGGCATGGATTCATACACCAGCTTTTCTATACGATAGCCTTCCTTTTGCAGAATACCAGTGATTCGTGGATTTAATGGTGTCTTTTCCGGGAAGGGGCCAATGAGTTTGTCAAGCTTGTTCTTCACCCATTCCTGTCGGTTTTGCCAGTCTTCTTTTGTCTCCAATCTGGCAATTTCCTGGTCTCTCAAATCATAGAGTTTATCGGCTTGACTTATTAAATGATCAATCAAAAAACTGCCAGGGTTGTTCCACCTGATCCATTTCCAGAAAACATTTAAATTTTCAGGTTGGTCTTCTTCCTGCGCATAAACCTGTGTGGCCCCAACAAAAAGAAAGACATATAAAACAATGAAGTACTGCCAATGACTACTTATACATTGATGCCTATTTTTTTCTGCATTTTCTTCCATAAAAATTCCCTTTAAATACCCAAAAATGTATGAAATTATACAGCAATTTCCCAGTCATCCCGAATTCAATCCTCCATTCAAGGCGAATCTGGAAAATCATAACAGATTAATAATTTTGTGAGTGAAAGCTGTTTCTTATTAAATATAAAATTTATAAGCCAAAAATGTCTCCGTCTACCGACAGTTTATCATCGACGAAAGAAAATGAGTAAGTCGATGGATTGAAAGATATCTCAGCGAAAATTAATTACATTCACATTTTAAATTAACCGCAATTCAATATAACTTTTTGAAATATGGAAAAGAAAGCACCTTCAACAACAGGTAGACTTCATTCCCTTGATGCATTACGCGGATTTGACATGTTCTGGATCATGGGAGGAGAAGGAATATTTTTTGCCCTGGCTGCGCTTACCGGCTGGCCTTTTTTTCAATGGTGGGAAAATCAGCTTCATCATGCACCCTGGCATGGATTTCGTTTTTATGATATGATTTTTCCCTTATTCCTGTTCATTGCCGGAATATCTTTCCCATTCTCGTTGGCAAAACGGTATCACGGAGAGGAAAACAGAAAGGCTTTATACAGACATGTAATCAAACGCGGACTGATACTGGTGCTTTTTGGGATCATTTATAACAACAGGATCAATTTTGACTTCGCCGATCTTCGGTATGCAAGTGTGCTTGGCCGCATTGGCCTGGCCTGGATGTTTGCCGCCCTGATCTTTATGAATACGAATTTAAAATCCCGTATTATCTGGTTGTGGGGAATATTAATTTTCTACTGGCTGCTTTTATGGTTTTTCCCAGCCCACGACCTGGGAGCCAACGATCCTTTCTCAATGGAAGGGAACCTTGCAGGGTATATCGATCGATTGCTGCTGCCCGGGAGATTTTGTTGCTATGAATATGGAGACAGTGAGGGACTGTTAAGCGTTTTACCTGCAATTTCCACCGCGCTATTGGGAATGCTTACCGGGCAATTCGTTAAATCCAATTACCTCAGTGAAAATCCCTTACGAAAAATGTTATACATGGTTTTGGCATCAATTGGCCTGATTGTCCTGGGAAGCTTATGGAACCTTGTTTTTCCCATAAACAAATACTTATGGTCAAGTTCTTTTGTCTGTTATGCCGGAGGGTTAAGCCTGCTCTTGTTTTCGCTGTTTTACCTGGTGATCGATATCTGGAAAATCAAAAAATGGACATTCTTCTTCGTGGTCATCGGATTAAACTCCATCACGATTTACATGGCACCCCGAATAATAAATTTCGAATATGCGTCAAAATTCTTCTTCAATGGTTTTATTGCTCTTTTCCCGGCAGGTTGGGCAGAATTACTGGGCGCCATAGCTGTCTTTTTCACCGCATGGCTTTTCATGTATTTACTTTATAAAAAGAAAATATTTTTGAAGGTTTAGTGTCGCTCAGTTAATTTCAATTTCATTTGAAACGGGAGAATCAACTCCTGTTTCGGTAATATTCGACCTTTTCCGCTGCAGAAATGTCAACTACCTTGTCAATTAGTTTTTGCCGTTGTTGCTCAGAGAGTGACATATATTGCTTCGACAGCTTTATTTTTTCCTGAATCATCTGTTTCGTTGATGCGCCAGTGATTAATACGCTTATGGGAAGACTCCACGCAAAATTTAATGCATCTGGGATTGCGAATCTCCCGGGTACCACCGGATCATCAGTTGTCCACATCACGTTATCCAGCTGCCTCTTCTCGGCAAAAAACTGCCCGCCTGCCAGTGTTTTCATGGCCAGAATGCCATATTCCTGTTTCTTGGCTACAGGCATTGCCTGTTTCACAAAACTCACTGAATGCGCAGCATCGACAGGATTAACCGGCATCTGCACAGTGTCGAGCATACCTTCATCATTTAATCTCTCAAGCAAATAGGCATGTGCCGCAGCATTGGTATGCCCTGTAAAACCAATATACCTTACTTTGCCCTCCTGTTTCATCTTTCTCATGTAGTTAAAGACTCCATCTTTTAACCTGGCATCCGCATCTTCCTTAGAGGTAATAGCATGAGCCTGCCAAAGGTCAAGGTAATCTGTGTTCAATCGCTTTAACGACCCTTCCAGGTGTTCCTGTGCAGTTTTGGCATCTTTAGCCAAAGTCTTGGTCATCAGAAAAATCACATCCCGGTATTTGGGTGTTAGATATTTACCATACCGTTCTTCGCTGATATTAGGTCCATAACCTTCAGCCGTGTCGAAAAACCGGATCCCTCCTTCCAGGGCAGCTTCAATTGTCTCGGCAGCATCCTTTTCAGTGGTCCAGCCAATGTGATACCCGCCCAGGCCAAGCATCGTAACCTGCTCGTTTGTTCTTCCCAGTTTTCGTAAGGGCAGTTTTTCTCCTATGCGATCGCTGGTACTGATTGACTTTCTGGAAAAAGAATCGTAAGGAATCATTATTCCTGCTGTAAGGCTGGCGAGACTTGCCAGGAATTGTCGACGTTCGATCATAATATAGTTCATTTAATACCGTACAAAAGTTAAGGTTTTTAATCCTCATTGAAAATGTATTTTTAGGATAATACACCTAATTGATGATATAATCTGAATATGCCCAGACAAAAACATTGAAAAATCAAATAATAAGGTTTATCTTATTCATACTTTGGGACGGGATGTTGTGTATGAAGCCATAACCAAATAAACCTGCATTTAGTGAAATCTAATTCATAAATAAGATAAACTCATGGGAACCACGAAATTCACAAGGCGCCAGGTGCTCGCCGCAACTTCAGCAGGAGCCCTAGCCACGATGGCCGGATGGCCTGTCACCTCATTTGGTATTTCATCTTCAGTAACCAGCAAACTTGCTATCAATGGTGGTGAACCAATACGCACTGCACCATGGCCGTCATGGCCTGTGTGGGACCGAACTGTTGAAAAAGAGATCGCGGATATGTACCGTACTGGAAATTGGTATCGCAGCACGGGAAACCTATGCCAGGAATTTGAAAAAAAATATGCGGAACTTGTAGGTGCCAAGCACTGTTTGGCTACAGCCAGCGGCACAACTTCGCTTTCTGTTGCACTTCATTCACTGGGAATCGATGCGGGCGATGAGGTGTTGGTCTCTCCATTCACATTCATCGCAACCTATAATGTGATATTTATGGCCAAGGCACTGCCTGTTTTCGTTGATACAGATCCTGAAACTTTTTTAATGGATCCAAAAAAGATTGAAGAACGAATTACCGAGCGTACTACAGCTATCCTTCCAGTCCATATTTATGGGTATCCCTGCGACATGGATGCTATTAATGCTATTGCGAAAAAGCACAACCTTAAAGTAATTGAAGATGCCTGCCAGGCATGGTCTGCAAAATACAAAGGGAAAAATGCTGGAACTCTTGGTGATCTGGGATGTTTCAGTTTTCAGAATTCAAAACATTTACCAGCAGGCGAAGGAGGGGCCGTAGTAGGAAATCATGACGAAGTCATGGACATTTGTTATTCATATCATAATTGCGGTAGTCCTTACGGAGGGATTAAATCCGATTCACCATATCCTATCAGGGGAGCGAATTTCCGAATGCAGCATGTGCAAGCACTCATTCTGATGTCTCAAATGAAACGATTTACAGATGATGCAGCACTTCGGGAACAAAATGCTACCTACCTGGATAATAAACTGAAAAATATCCCTGGCATCGTACCATGTAAAAAAGTGGATGGTGCCGAAAAATCTGCCTATCATTTGTATCCCATCAGATATAAAAAAGAAGAATTCAATAATGCCTCAAGGGACACATTTATGAAAGCACTAAGTTCTGAGGGTATACCTTCCATGAAAGGATATGGAAAGCAAAATAAAGATGGTCTTATTGAAGACGCATTGACCTCCAGGGGTTACAAGCGCCTTTTTGGAGATAAATGGCTAGATAGCTGGCGTGAAAAAAATGTGCTGCCTGGAAATGACCAACTTACAGAAGAAGCAGTAGCATTTTACCAAAGTATGTTATTAGGTTCCAAAAAGGATATGGATGATATTGTGAATGCAATCACAAAGATTTACGAAAACCGAAGACAATTGGGATAGTGAAGTATTTTTTAATTACCTTTTTATAAATTAACAAGACAATGAAAATTTTTAAAGCCTATTTACTTTTAGTTTTGATTTTTGCTTTTCCAGCCTCTGCCCAAAATGAAAAATGGATCGATCTGTTCGACGGTAAAACCCTGAATGGGTGGTCCGTTCACAGTGGATTTGCCAAGTACCGGGTTGAAGATGGAAGTATTGTAGGGACCACAGTTAAAAAAAGTCCGAATTCCTTTCTGTGTACGGAAAAAGAATACGGTGATTTCATCCTCGAATTTGAGGTGATGGTGGACCCTAAGTTAAATTCAGGCGTACAAATCCGGAGCAGGATTGCGCCGGAAGAACTCACGTTTTGGTTGCGGGATGAAAAAGGAAAATTTCAAGCAAAGACCATTCCTAAAGATCGTGTCCATGGATACCAGGTAGAAATTGCAGGGGCAGAAGTCGGGACTTCCGGGGGCATTTACGATGAAGCCCGACGGGCGATGGTAGAGGAATGGTGGATCAAAAAAGGGACAAAAGCCAGTAAGGCTTTTATTGATGGGCAGTGGAATAAGTACCGAATTGAATGTAAAGGTCAATCCATAAAAACCTGGGTAAATGGAGTTTTAACTGCAGATATTAAGGATGCCATGACGCAAAGGGGGATTATTGGATTACAGGTGCATAGTGTTGGTGACGATGCGCCGACCTACGAAGTCAGGTGGAAAAATATTCGATTACAGGAATTAAATTAATTACCCAGGCATATATTCAGGTATTTTATACCAAGGATAGTCATTCAATTGGTAAATCGTACCTGGACCAGCATGATCTCAGATTTACCTACTGTGCGGACTGGCGGTCCCCATAGCTGGATTCCACTGCTCACAAAAAAATGAGTATTTTCAATTATTCGGTATCCCCAGCTGATTTCATAAATATGGTTGGTGATCAGGTTTAACGGGAAAAGCTGTCCATGATGGGTATGCCCGGAAAATTGAATGTCTGCCCTGCTATTGCTAACGTTTTCCAAATCCGTTGGCCGATGGTCAAGCATCACAACAGGAAAATGATCTGGCAGATTCTTTACAAGTTCGTATGCCGGCGTGCGATCGCTATTCCTGGCATCCTGCCGGCCTGCCAGGTAAAATGAACTGTCAATAAATACAACACTGTCATGAAGATTCACAATACCTGCATATCGATAAAAATCATGACTGCTATCCCTGCCATGATGCTCGTGATTACCGAAAACTCCATATTTACCTAAAGGAGCATTTAATTGCTGAAATATGCCCCTGATTTTTTCAATTCGTAAATCATCACGATCTCCCTCCAGAAGGTCCCCACCAAAAAGGATGATATCCGCATTCAACGAGCTCATTTTCTCAGCAAACCTTTCCACAAACTTTATCCTGGTTAAATCGCCGATATGAAAATCAGAAATAAATGCAATAGTAAGGTTTTCGAGTTTCGAAGATTTTCGTGGAACTTCAACGGAAAACTCGGAAACACGAATCATGTTGAAATTAATGATGCCATACATAAGGATTAGTCCGGGAATAACAACCACTGAGATCAACGCCCATTTCCGGAAGCTACCGCGTTTCAAAAATCCTTTTGGAAACCAAATAAAAACAAAATTGAACAGGAGAAAAATATCAAATGCCAACACCAGCATAAAGAGGTATAGCATAAAAGGCATCGTATAAAAACAAAACCTTACTAAGGGTATCAGATAAGAAGCTGATTCGTCATGCATCAATAATTCGGCCGCCGGAAATGCTGCAAATAAAAGTATAAATAGGAAGCTGTAGACAAGTTTCCTCCCTTTGGGCACTATAAGATAATTAATCCGAAAATAGGTGTAGATCCCGGGAATCAAATAGGCAGAAAAGATGTAATAAAAAAACATGGGCTTAAAAAATATATCCTATTGAAAAATGATGTTTATCGGGCAGCTAGATAAAAAGTAAAGTTAAAGAAATATTGAATTTGGGGTCCCCTCATTATAAAGAAACCTCAAGTTTGTTTTGATCCCTAACTGGTAAAAATGCCAATAAATAAATTTTTATTTGCCATGTCTGTTTATGCGTAAAATAAGTTAAATTTCATTGTCTCAAACCTTCGAAGGAAACGGTCAGGTTATGCGATTTTTTTCTATTTGTCTTATTATACTTTTTTACCCATGAAAATTAAAATAATTGTCATCCTATCAATAGTATTTATCTTTTCCTGCAATAATAAAACAGTTACTACAACTACAATTGTTTTCGATAGCTTTCCCCTGGAAGTTCCTGAGGAAAATGCCCTGATGACCAAATGGGAGAAGAAGAAGGTGATAAAATCGCAGCTAATTGATGATATGGAACAGGATACCCACTGGACGGTATCCGGAATAGGTGAAATGAGCTACACCACAGATCGTGCTCATGATGGTGAGCGATCATTGCGTTTTCGATCGTCCTTACGGGATGAAGACCATTACCGGAATAACCGTAGCGATTGGGATTCCTTCAATGGTAGACAGGGAGGGAATTCCCATGTCGCACTCACATTTGGTGAACCTCAGGACTGGTCAGATTTCAACCGGATTTCATTCTGGGTGTACGTTCACCCGACCTCTATCCCAACCTATTGTCTTTTTCTCAACCTTGAATGCCAGGATGCTATCACAAATGCCACCTCACACAATAACAGGTCTCATTTTATTCAGGACCTGAAACCGGGAGAATGGAACCATGTCCTGTTTGAAATACCCCATTTACAGCGAGATAAAATAATAAGCCTAAGGATTAACCAGATGTTGATCGGCCATCATCCCGAGGAAGAAGGTATTGTGACCTATGATATTGATGGGCTGGAAATTCAGCAAGTTGAAGCCGATTACTATGAGGGATGGCAAGTTGCACCAGGAAAAATCTCATTTAATCACATTGGTTATCGGACAGAGGAATTAAAAATTGCTTTGGCTGGCGATGGCGCAGGTGATGATTTTCAATTATTGGATGCATCAGGCAAAGAAGTTTTCGCTGCTTCCATTAATACCATCAAAAATGAAAGAGGCATTTTCCGTCTTATGGATTTTTCCGAATTCAGGACCGAGGGGAATTATCATCTCCGGTCAGGTAGTTTGCAATCCGAACTTTTTCCCATCCGGCAAGATGTATGGATTCAACCAATTTTTAAAGCCATGAATTTCTTCTATTGCCAGCGATGCGGTTACCTTGTACCAGGAGTACATCTCGAATGTCATAAGGACTGGCAGGGATTCTACGGAGAAACAAAAAAGATCATCAATGGGGGTTGGCACGACGCAGGTGACCTATCACAGGGATCCTGGCGCACGGCTATGTCCACTCTTTCAATGATGATGAACCTGGAAACATTGGAAAATAAACAGGAATATGAAATGCTGGCAGAACGCATGCGAAATGAAATTGCGTGGGGTCTTGAGTGGTTACTTAAAACCAGGTTTGGCGACGGGTATCACATGAGCTTTAGCGTTATGCGGATTTATACCGATAACCAGGTAGGGACGATTGATGATGTGGTAACTCCTGCGCAAAATGTCCCGTGGGAGAATTTTCTGGCAGCAGCTGTACAAAGCAAGGCAGCCATGATTCTCCACACCTCTCACCCTGACCTAGCCGCTCAGGCCCGTGTGGCAGCTATCGAAGACTGGCAGGCTGCATTCGACGCACGCGATATATGGTCAGAGGCTGATTATAGAGAAGCATCCTGGGGAGTAACATCGTCCATATTGCTTAAACATATGACTGGCGATGAAAAATTTGACAGTTACGCCATCGATTTTGGAAAATTACTTATCGGTTGCCAGGAACAAAATTTTGTAGATGGCATACCAATTACAGGGTATTTCTATACGGGAACGGATCGTCAACAAGTCATTCATAATTATCATGCAGCTTTTGAAGAAGCACCATTAATTGCCCTGGCAATGCTTTGCAGAGAATTTCCACGTCATGAGGATTGGATTAGCTGGTATAGCTCAGCAACCCTACATAGCGAATTTTTCATGAAACGTGGCAGTGAAATTGCATCACCCTTTGACTTGTTGCCAAATTCTGTCTGGAAAAAGGACGAAATTATAGGAATAGAAGAAGAGCAAAGGCGGGAAGACATGTTGCGACAGTTCAATGATGGCACCAAACTGAACGAAGATTATGCGCTTCGGACTTTTCCTATTTATCGTGACAATCTGTTTCATGGAAATACAAATATTCATATGTCCAGCACCTGGGCGCTGGCTGAAGCATCTCTACTCCGACATGATAACGACGGCATGCAGTTGGTTGGGAAGCAATTCAGATGGTTATTTGGAGCCAATCCGTTTGGACAAAGCCTGATGTATGGTGTTGGCTATGATTTTGCCCCTCATTTTGCTTATTGCCTTAAAGATCTGGTCGGGGCACTTCCTGTTGGAATGGATTGCATGTCCGGGGATGTCCCGCAATGGTCGGCAACAAATAATGCGACATACAAGGAAATCTGGGTGGCACCGGTGAACCGGTTTCTTGGTGCGATTTCCATCTATAATTCATACAAACAGGAAGGGGATGATAAAGAGGTCGAAATTCTATCAAAAATGATTGAAGATTCACAAGCGCCAACATATCAAATTACCATAACTGGTACAGGAGTTCAAGAATTTGAAATAAAATTTTATAACGCCACCTCCAATGTCAGTAAACTAATTTTTGATTTAAACCAAAATAAAAAACAACAAGAAATGATTTTGTTAAACATAGTTGATGCAAACAAACCCTATGTTGTTGTACTAAGAAAAAAAGATGATCCGGGCAAGCGTCATGAAATTGTTGGTGCTCTTGTTAAAAGCACTTTAGATTTAATGTAGTTATCAAATTACACAGGTTAAGTAATGTAGTTACCTGAAAAAAAAAGTATGATAGAAAATCTATATATCAGAAACGGAAATTATAATTCACCTTAAACCTCACGGTGTTCTCCTGCATCATATAGCGGTCAGAATTGATATCGGGAAGCATCAGGGAATTCCAGACGAAGATAATCTCATTGCCGGGCTTCAGGATCCATCTGAACCGTGATTGTAATCCCCATTCCTCCGTCACGTTATCGTATTGAATATAATTGGCCAGTGAAATATCAGGATTGAAATATACATCACCTTTTATTCGATATACACGAGTTGTAAAGCTTCCTTCCGGTAGATGAACATTATTTTGTTCGTATTCTAATCCGATAAAGAAGGGCACACCAATTTTCACCCCGCTCTGAATATCGATTTGTGTATTGGTCCCATTAAAAAATCCACCCCAGTTAATTTCAAAAGCTACCCAGACATTTCTTCTCGGGGCAGTCGACAGCTCAATCCCCTGCTGCCAAAAATTATACTCACCAGCGGCAATGGTGATGGAGTCTTTTGGGAAAATCTCAAAATCCTTATCAAGGTACTCATAGCTGTTGCGAATTGCATATTCCGCTTTTTCTCCAGACAGGAATTCAAATTCTGCAAATTTCAGAAAGATATCCCTCGTCAGCAGGTTGTTTTTCATATCGGTAATAAAACCAAACATTCCGCCGGTATTTATTTTCATAATGCCATATTTATTTGGCCTTGGGCCAAACATGAGCTCCCCATAGGTATCCCGGATGCCAAGCCTGGGGACGAAACCCAATCCTGCACGATAATTTTCTCCAATTTGCTGATGGCCTAGCCGTACCGTCAGAAAATCATTTGGATAACTGACATCCGCACCAAAAGAGTAATCCTTGCCATCCAGTCCTTCAGTATTCGATTTCAAGCCAAATCCGGTAAATACCAGATTTTTATTCCCCCGGAATTTGGACGTGGCCAGTTTTACATCCAAGCCGGTGAGCCAGTTGCCTTCTGCCCCAACAGCATCACCAATAGTACCCAAAAATCCAATATATGACTGCTTTCCAACATTGTGGGTCACCCTGGCCACACTAAAGTTGCGGTAGGTGGTATCCGTTTTATCCGTAATATTCAGTGCCCCGACATTCCAGTTGCCTGCCTGGCCGGCTATCTTCAATCCCGCGACGATCGGAATAGGATTTCCATCGCCATCCAAACCGATCCTTCTGGAAAAATACGGGATCATATTTTGACCATTGCGATTTTGATCATCCCCATTAAACCCGAAATTGAAATAGTTGGCCCCATCCAGGAAAAAGTTTCTTTTCTCCGGGAAAAACAAGGCAAAACGTGTCAGGTTTACCTGCCTGCTATCCACTTCAGTTTGTGCAAAATCAGTATTGATCGTCAGCGCTGCATTCATCCCGCTGCCAACCTGGTAAAAAATATCACCCCCGAAATTATACACAAATTCATTGCTTTCCCCATTCTTCTGGTTCATACCTACCAATCCGTAAGGCCGAATATCGAGCCCGACTCCTTGTGACAAATTTTCCAATCCCGTGAGTAGTCCGGAATCGGAGATCTGAAAACGATAGGTATTCAGGTTAGCCTCCGGCCAGTATGAAGCCTCAAGGCGGCGTCGAATATTTCTAATGAATTTGATCCCCCAGGTATCCTGACCGGGGCGAAAACGAAGCGTTTTAAAGGGTATGGCCATTTCAGCTTCCCATCCAAAATCCTGTATTTTTGCTTTCCCTTCAAACAAACCGTCCCATTGCTTGTTGAAAGCTGCTCCATTCTCGCTTACCAGCGCATCACCGATAGACCCTCTTGGCCCGACCTGAAACCAGAAACCGTTTCGCTGATCGTTATATGTATCGATGATTACCTGCACGCGGTCGTCTTCACCGAGACTTATATCCCGTTGCAGTTCCTTTGCGGTAATTTTCCCAGGATCATCATAGCATCTAAAAGCGATATATAAATATTTATCACTGTAACAGACTAATGCTTCCGTTTTTTCGGATATAGGTTGACCATTATCAGGCTCACGTTGATAAAATTCCGTAATCACTGAAGCGTGCTCCCAGGCAGGATCTGTCAGATAACCATCGATTTTTGGAGGTTCGGCAACCCGTACAGCTTTTATTTCTTTTTTATTACCATTCCCCTGAGCACTCATTTTCAGGGATATAAGTAAAAATATAAAAACACCACAATAAGTTAAAAAAGTCCTGATTGCTCTCATCTCAAAAATGCTTTTGTTCTACTATTAGCCTGTCGGCAAATAACCTCCAATTTTTGTCCAAATATATTTCGGAAACCTGATGAAAATTTAAAGATTAAAAATTTTATGGGACTAAATATCGCACCATTAATTATACTATAGCAAAAATTAAATGATTTTATTTATCTTGATAAGACTAAATATCAGTAAGAAAATATTTGGCAACTACCTGGAATTCAAACTGCCTCTAAAATCATATCATGGAAACTAAAATAAACCGAAGGTCTTTTGTAAAACAAGCAACATCTCTAACAGCCATGACAACAATGACTCCCTTAATCGAATGGCCCAAATCCATGGACTTAAATTTTTCTGTTGATGCGATCTACTACAAAAGTGCCTCAGAGGTAGCGAACATGATTATCGATAAAAAAATATCCTCGGTGGAATTAACCCAAATGATGCTGTCACGAATAGAAAAGATCGAACCTGAGGTTAATGCCATCAACGTGTTGCTGGCGGAGCAAGCTCTTCAACAAGCCAAAGATGCCGATGATGCCCTGACCCGGCGAGAAATATCAGGACCACTTCATGGAGTACCAATCACGATAAAAGATTCATTCCAAATAAAAGGGATTATAACGACGGCTGGAAATCCTGTATTGGCAAACTATGTCGGCGAAGAAGATGCCGTTTCGGTCGCTCGTCTGCGGAATGCTGGTGCCGTAATCCTTGGTAACACCAACACGCCTTATATGCTCGATGACCACCAGAGCTTCAATGAAATTTATGGCAGAACAAACAATCCCTGGGACTTGGGCAGATCGCCTGGTGGTTCTACCGGAGGTGGCGCAGCTGCCCTAGCTGCTGGAATGAGCTATCTGAGCCTGGGTAGTGATACTGGAGGTTCCATCCGGGTGCCTTCACATTTTTGTGGATTATTCGGCCACAAACCAACCATTGATCTGGTGCCAAAAAAGGGATCAATCCCCCCGCTTCCCGGATCTTTGCCTTACGTAACTAATAAACTTTCTGTAGCCGGTCCATTAGCGAGAAGTGCCACTGATCTGAAGTTATTACTTGAAATTTGCGGAGGACCAATTTATCCTGAATCTGTTGCCTACTCCTGGAAACTACCAGCCGCCAGAAAAAACCATGTTAAAGACTACAAAATTAAATTTGTTATTGATGATGTAAATTGCCCGATTTCTTCGGAAATAAAACCTACGATGGAAAAAGCAATTGAAGAATTTAGAAAAGCTGGATTAAATCTTGAGGAAGGATGGCCCGCCCAGGTAGATGCTAAAACACAATATTACAATTATATGTATTTACAGTATGCGCATATCGCACGAGGTGCAAAACCTGAAGTTATTGAAGAATTGAAAACTACAATGAATGCAAATGGATCCCCATTACAAACCTTGAAAAGGCGGGCATTTACCGAACCACATAAATACTTTAACGAAGAGGATTCCAGGCGACAGCAATTCAGGGACATCTGGCAGGAATACTTCCGGGAATATGATGCATTCATTTTGCCAGTTGCCTTTGTTCCCGCTTATCCTCATACCACTGTACCTTGGGCAACGCGTATGCTACAAACACCCGAAGGTGAACGACATTACGATGATATGCTGTTTTGGATATCTTTTGCCACACTAACCGGTATGCCGGCTACAGTTTTCCCCATTGGCCTCACCAAATCCAGACTGCCGGTTGGCCTACAAATCATTGGCCCTTTCCTGGAAGATGCTACACCAATATTTCTGGCTGAGAGACTTTCTGATATTTTGGGCGGGATTAAACATCCGAGCAGGTACACATAATTATGCCTGTCTCATCTCCCACTAAATATTTTTGGCAATTCTGAGTAAAAGGAAAGTTGAAATATAAAATTGTATTAACTGTTTTAGTAAAGTGCCAAATGAAATTTTCTCACAGTAAAACAATCATTCCCTGAAAATACGAGATAACAGGTCTTTCCATCTTCGCTCATCCATTTGGCAGGAATAGAGGAGGTTTCGCCAGGACCGACGTCCCAGTCTTTTGTGTAATACACCGTTCTCCATGGACCCCATGGCTCAGGAGATTCATAGATCCCAAATCCCCCTTGAAATCGCACCCCTTCCGGATGATCGCTTGGTTGAAGGATGTGACACCATAAATATCTTTTTATAGCCGGATTAAAGGTAATACCGCTCCGGTAACAACTGCCCGGATGTGTAAATATAGGAAATCGCTCATCAATGTGATTCGTCCAGATGGGAATTCCGTTTTTATCGGTACCGGCAAAAAACTGATAAGATCGACGATCTTTCATTTTAGTTTTTTCTATCCTGGCAAGCACCATGTGATCAGCCGGTTTATAGGCATCCGTCTCATCATGTGAGTATATGTATACAAATTGATCTCTGGCGTTTTCATAATTTTCACCAAAATTTAGAAAAGTCGGATAGCCAAAACTTTCAGTAAACTTCCATTCCGAAAATTCCCAGGTTATTCCATGATCTGCTGACCATCCCAACTGAGACTGCCCGCCATTCTCATTGGCATTTCGGATCCATATATAAAGTATATTATCAACCATTAGCATTCCACTTGCTTTTCTGCCTTTCCTGCCTTGTCCGATGAATTCACCCGTTACCGATCGAATATTAACTCCTTTAAAATCTGGAGGGTTGCCTTCAATCCTGGCCAGACCAAGGCTTAATTTTTTTTCTACCTTTGGTTCGAATCCCCAACCATCCCCATAGGCTGTATACATATGCCCATCATCAGCCCAGGTCAATGGCCAGTTGTCGCTTCCACACCCCATTCGGATGATGGAGTCCACTGGCGCAAATTCGATACCCTGAATAAAATCACTCATCGGATAAGGAGGCGTCACAAATGCCGCCATTATGCCGTTTAACAGGTATTTTTCGATGCCATACCAGAAGCCCTCTCCCTTCGATTCGTCGTGCATAGAGCCTCCATTCCTGACAATTATGATATCGAGGCTGGGTATGACGATCAACACCTGGTTACCGGCTCCGGCACCTGTAAATGCATCCCGCGGCACTTGCGGCCATACACCATCATGATTGCAATACCACGCCAGAGCTGAAGCAGGGGCTGGTTGTTTTTCATGACGTGGCGGCAAAGGCATTCCTGCATACCTGACGATCTCTTCTACAGTTGATGCATCTACTAGCTGCTTGCCCTCCCAATTTCCCCGACGCATCATCAACCTTCCTATCCTGGCTGTCGCTCTTGGCGTAAAAGCACCTCCACCCCAACATGCCACAAGATTCAATCCATTGGTTTGGAATGTTTTACCATAACCTATGCTCCATTGATCTTCCTGAATCCCAACGGGTTGCATAATTTTTTCATTCAATAAAGTCCGGATATCCAGATATGGTGTACCTGAATAACTGGATGTGACCACATAAGCAAGCATCCCCATCCCCGGATTAGAGTAGTGATATTCCGTTCCCGGTGGCCATAATATGGGTGCCTGGTCTCTTGATAGTATAAATGGATTGGAATCCTGGCGCCAGAATGCTCCCTTCCACCCCGGAATATCCATGTGCTTATCCTGGAATGGAATCCCTTTGGCCTGGACATCAGCTAATTCCTGGATTGAAATCTCTGCATCTTCTATCCCGGAAGTGTGAGTTGCCAATTGCCGTATGGTAATCTTTGATCTTAAACTGTCCATTTCCCATTCCGGAATAAATTTCCAGGCCGGATCATCAGGTGTTAACCTCTTATCTTGCATGGCCAGCATCAGGGATGTACCACCCGCCAGAGCTTTTGCCAAAGATGCCGTATAATGTCTGCGATCCGGGTGCCAGCCTTTTGCGTACCACTCCATTAGTATTTTATCATGGCGTATAATCAACAATGATTTGGTGTCATATTTTGCCAGTGTATCACGCACGGCATAAAGCCCTTCAGTGGAGAAACCTTCTTTATCAGGAAGAGCATATTTCCACTCGAAAATTTTATCATGTATGGAGGAAGAAGAAGTCCGTTTGTCGATAGGGTTACATGAATACATTATATAAATCACAATGAACAGAAGCAATCCTGTATTCTTAAGCAAACATGCGGTTATTAATCGGATATCCATATCAAAGTTTCCACTGAAAAATATTTATGGGATAATAATTTAATCAATATCTATCATTATTATTATTAGTCATTCATCTACGCTAATAGGTATTTCCCTGCATAAATTGCCATACCTCAGTTCTTGTTATACCTGTATGCCTCGTCAAACTTATGCTATGGGATGTTTCCCATTGTTAATTTATTGAAAATTTCCCAATATTCAGTTAAATTACAATACCATGACAACCAATCGCCAGCTCGCCGCCATTATGTTCACTGATATTATGGGATATACCCGTATTATGGGTGAAAATTCCAATAAGGCGTTGAATTTTGTCCCCGTTAATACAGAAATTCAAAAATCTCTTGTTGAAAAACATGATGGTCAATGGATAAAGGAAATGGGCGATGGCACCCTTGCAAAATTCAATACCGCATTTGACGCCGTAATTTGTGCCCTGGAAATTCAGAAATATGCCAGGGCTGAGCTGGGTGCAAAATTGCGCATTGGCATTCACCTGGGAGACGTGACTATAGAAAACGGGGATGTTTCTGGAGATGGAGCAAATATTGCGAAATGCATTGAAGCCATTGCGGATCCAGGCGGGATCTATATATCAGAAACTGTTGAAAAAGCGATCCGGGCAGAGACTGAGATCCAGGTCAGGTATTTAGGTGATCTTAAACTCAAAAATGGCAGCTATGCTGTGGGCACATATGCCCTGCAAGGGATCGGTTTGCCTCCACCGGATCTTAAATCTAAAGAAAAATTATCAGGCAAATTACAAGCCGAGATCCAGAGAAGGGGAATCATCCGGGCAGGTGTTACGTATTTTATTGTGATTATCTTGTTATTATTGTTGCATTATGAACTTCAAACCATCATCGACCTACCGAAATCCATCACTATTTTATTACTGGTCGGTTTAATCATTGGTTTTCCCATTTCTCTACTATTGGCATGGAAATACGAGCTGAGTCCAGAAGGTTTTGTACGCACCTCCTCGAAGGAATCTTGGGAAAATCCATATCCAATCAAAAAACGAAAACCATTTACTAGTACCTTCATCATTATCCTACTCGTGTTGATAATCGTAATCATCTTAATATTAAACCTGCTGCATTTGATCTAGCAGTCAGTAAAATGAAAGATCTACAAACATAACGCGATAGTTATACCGGAAAAGAAGAATATGAATGACTATTTCCCAAAATTGGCAATCCTGATTTCGTAATGATTCAAAGAAAGTCATAGGGCAACTATCCATTTCTTCTGAAATTCACTTCAAATAAGCCGATTTTCAGGGCCTTCCCGGGACGGAAGCGGGTTTTCAGTCCACGGAAATTACGCCAGGTCACCTCGGATTCGGAGGGAGACGTATTGGCGCTGGATTGCTATGAAAAGGTCCCCAACCCTCCGAGGTCCACGATATACCCGCTTTTTAACAGGTACGGGATCACCTCCTCCAGGGATACCAGCGCCGCAATGGTGTCTGCTTTGCTTAAGGTCGAGCGACTGCTGATCTCCTGCGCCACATCGTACAACGTATATTTGCGCCTGTTGGTCAATCTCGGGTAATACATTTCTTTTTTGTTTGCATCCAGCGCATTCCGCTGTTTAATAATCTTGTATCTAAGCATGTTTCTTTTATTTTAACCGTATGCGCATGATTGATGAACCAATGAATCATGCATGTATATAAGCACACATACAAATAACTAAAAGCAAAATATATTATTATAGCATATGCTAATCAATAATATAACATATGTAAATTATATAAGTAACATATGTAAATCAACTTGTTTACATATGCTAATTTGTAATATTCTACGGTTATCTAATCATAGTAGAACGGATAAACTTTCGTCATTATGCAGATCAACCACCATGATCGTGCTTTTACAGGACGTTTTTCCATAGTTGAAATTCATCGAATTAACCTCCGCCAGGAGCATATCGGATCTATATGTAAAAAACATATTTAATGAATTTTGGTGCTTTATAAGCTTTTTAGGTATTGATCGGGATACAATTAATTACTATTTCTTAGTGGAATCTCTTTTGATATCGATAGAATAATGCGAACTCATATAGGTGTTAAGATTTTGTGTCGTTGTTATAATAGTCCAAATAAATCTAAAAATATGTCACTATTTTCTACCTCAATCGTTTAATAAATTACTACCAACACTCAACCATCATGCAACCAAAAAAAGATCCCCGTCTTGAATTATCGACGTATTCAACCTTATTTTTCAATATCGGACTTGTGATTTCCCTGGGATTGGTATTAGCAGCTTTTGAATGGAAATCCATCGAGCAAAAAAGTTCGGTTAATTTGGTCAACAGCAATGCTTCGTTTGCTGACTTAATTCATGATATCCCGCAAACCCGACAACCTCTGCCTCCTCCGCCTCGTATTCAGCAACCTCAGGTTATTGAAGTACCGGATGACGAAGAATTGGAGGTGGAATTAGAGATTAATCTGGATATAGCTATTATAGAAGAAACGGCTATTGAGGAAATAATTTTAGCTCAGGAACCCGAAGTGGAGATTGCTGACGAGTTATTTTTAGTTGTAGAAGAAATGCCTTCCTTCCCGGGAGGTAAATCCAAATTCAGTGATTTTGTAATTGAAAACCTAAAATATCCAACCATAGCCAGGATAAAAGGAATCGAGGGTAAAGTAATTGTGGAGTTTGTAGTAAGTGAAATTGGAGAAATCAGCCAGATAAAAGTTATTCAGGGAATCGGATCTGGTTGTGATGAGGAAGCGAAAAGGTTAATGCAATCCTCTCCGAATTGGATCCCGGGAAAACAAGCAGGTAAAAACGTAAAAGTAAAGATGGCAGTAGCATTGATGTTTAATTTATTCTAATAATTAATCGGACATCCAATTTTTTGGCTGATAAAAAGATCTCATATCAATGATGCGATTCCTTTATATATCCCCAACCTTCACTCTGTTTGGTCACTATTTCCAGAATTCCATCAGGAACGACTTCCACATTTGAGATGAGTTCATTTTTATCTATTTTCTTCCGATCCAGTGTCATGGCACATACTTTAAATGAGACATTATTACTACCTGCAAAACTGGCAATTTCTTCTGCGACGGAAGATTTCTCCTTGAGTGCCATGTCAACAGATCCACTGTACAGCACAACTTCAAATTTGGCGTCTGGATAATTAGCAGACATCACTTTCACATGCCTCATGGTCGACTGGTGCGTTGATGGATCAGCGCTGGTTACGTCAAAAACGATATTGACTGGTTTGGTTTGTGCATGCAATTCCATCAGCAGGAATACACAAATGAGCGTTGGCAAAATTTTTTTCATGGTTTTAGTATTAAAGGTTTAATAATTTTTAGGACCTGAATTTGCACTGAGGGATTCATGATCATTGTATCGATATACTGGATATTATTCCTATTTGTTTTTATTCATATTGTACTTCTTTTTATAGTATTCAAACATTGGAGGAAAAGGCCCGAATTTGTGCTGGTCAGCACTGAACTCATCAGCCCAGGGACCATAAGGAGTTGATACAGGTTTACGCCTTTTATCAGGAAAATCCGCTTCTTTGTTCGGTTTTGATGATCTTTCAAACGTATTGATATATGCAGCCAAATGGAAAGCTTCTTCATCTGTCACCATCGGCGCATCATAGGTGGCCCCAAATGGCATATTCCCTTTGATGAATTCAGCAGCGGTAATGACCCGATTCATACCGGCGCCATCGTTGAAGCTATCATGTCCTCCCAAAGGAGGATAAATATAGCCTGTAAAATTGGTGCCGGGAATAGTTTTTCCTGTGCCATTTTCCATATGACAACGTTCACAGTGCAACTCATATAATTCCTTTCCCAATTCAGGATTTGCTTTGTGGTTGGGTATGTTTATTTTCACATATCCTTTATAAAGTTCTTCAATTTCATTGGGAACATCTTCACTCAACCATTCCATATAAGCTACGATGGCTTCCATTTCTTCACAATCTTCTGGCATTTTTCTGCCATTCATACTTCTTTCCATGCAACCATTGATTCGTTCTTTTAAAGATCCTACTTTATCCTCTCTGCCTCTATACTGCGGAAACCGATTGGCAACACCAACGAAAGATCCGGAGCCAATTTTACGTCCTGCATTCAGATGACAATTGCTGCAAGACAAATTATTGCCTGCAAATTGATTCGATTGTTCCTTTGCAAGTGGGCCTATATAATCTGATGTCTTTGTGATCAACAAATATCCAAATTTTATTTGTGCTCCTTCCTCACCCATGGGGAGATCGGTTTCTATACTTTTAGGGAACCAAAATTTTGATACCTCTTTTTCAAGATGATTATGGTACAGGGAAGGATAAAATATATGTGTACACCAAAAGCAAATATATCCTGACAGGAAACCAACGGTAACACACAATAATATGGTATTAACAGTCTTCATGTAATTTACTAATATCCTATTAAGATGATTGACTCTTTAACCAGGATAGTCACTCCTATTGCGAGGGTAAACCATCCAAAGGATTTCTTTAATTTTTCATGTGAAAAATAGTTCGAACAGAGATCCCCGACTAAAATTCCCGATATGGCTATCAGTAAAAAAACGGATAGAAATGCCCAGTTAACAGAATAATTGGAAACGTCTGCCGTGAAGCCGATTATTGATTTGATGGCAATAATGAAAAGTGTAGTCCCGACCGCTTTATCAAATGGCAGTTTCGCAAGGAATATCAACGCCGGCAATATCAGGAAACCGCCCCCAATTCCTACTATCCCGGTAAGTGAACCAATAAGTGCTCCCTGAATGATCAAATGCAATGTTTTTCTCTCACCAAAATCGATAAGTGGCTTGATGTTTTTTGTGATCATCACATAGGATGATCCGATTATGAGCATTGAAAAAAGCGAAAGAATAAAAAGGCGTTTTGATATCGCAAAAGTGTTGATATACATAAGTGTATCGGGTATGGATGGAATAATCCATTTCCTTGTGATGAAAATCGTGATGATGGATGGGATACCGAAGGTAAGTCCTGTTCTTATGTCCACAAGATTATTTCGATAACGCT
>Ga0209536_100003154_pt1 | contig 26640 bp, 18 predicted proteins | sample DeeMarSeWOR28_12_FD_187461 | JGI IMG/M metagenome (GOLD analysis project Ga0209536, IMG submission 187461) | Marine sediment microbial communities from White Oak River estuary, North Carolina - WOR-2-8_12 (SPAdes) (version 2) | ecosystem: Environmental > Aquatic > Marine > Intertidal zone >...
ACGACCACGGTGCCAGACCCGCCACTCCGCTTCCATCGTTCGAACCGCTTTCGCACGCTGACCAGATCACGAGCCCGGCCATCGAGGAGTGTTTCGTCAGTGACAGCTTCGAACGCGAACAGGCGGCGATACACTAATGGCAGAGCCTTACGCACACGCTCGGCATCTTGCAGCGCTTCCGATATCGTGGATTCCGCTTCTTCACCCGCCTCGACTACCCCCACCGCAGAACGGCCACGTCGCAGGAGCTTCGCCGCAAATCGACGCGTGACACCTGTGCGTTGCTTCGCGGCAGAAACACCACGCTTCCAGATCAATTCGACGTGGTCCTGGGTCCGCTCCACCTGCCGCAGGGCCCGCGTGCGCATGCCGACCCATCGCTCCATCATCACGTCGTCAGACTTCACCTGATTGATCAAATCCTGCCAGTCGTCGTGCACGGCCGCGTCGAATCTTCGTGTGAACTCGGACCACGGCCCCCTCAACGACGCTCGCAGCTCTTCGACCAATTCCCCCGACCGCCGCACCGCATCCGTGGCGAGTTGGAGGGCACTTGCCCGTGGTGTTGCATGCGGCGAGTCTTGCTCGATGGCTTTAGAGGTCTCGTCATCGCCTTTCACTTCATCGGCAACGAGCTCATCGATCGCCGCGGAGAGGTTGTAGTCAATGACGTGCTGCAGCTTTTCCGCGCCGACCCACGCGCGAGTTATCCCTGCCTTCAGAGGCTCCGCCGCCTCAGATAGGAGAGTCGGCCAGGCTGGTGACAATGCGTTGGTGGCAATCTCGCGCAAGTTGATGGCAAAGGGACGCTTGCCGGGATCCACTTCTTCCTGCGAATCCCGGCTGCGCCCGTGCACCATCACATCGCCTGGCAGCTGTGTCACCAAAATCGTCAGCTCTTTCCAATGTCCGATTCCCGGATCGCTCAGGGAGCTCTGCGCCTCACGGGCAACCGTACTGCCGAAGGTCCGGCCAATTCCCTCCGTCGCTTCCTGCTCTATCTGTCGGAGAGAGCCCGCCACTTGATCGGTGTCCTGTGGCTCAGCGCTAAACGTACGATCCAGGCTCCGCTGAGCCGTGTCGATCAAGCCCTCTGCCTCGTCGAACGCCGCCAGAATCGGGGCCAGCGCCGCGTTCTTGATGTCTCGTAGAATCTGCTCTGCCCGGTCGGCTACAGCCTCGCGTAGCATCAGCACCGACTGATTGAGCGCCAGTCTGTTCACCACCTGCTGATGCCACGCGATCCAGCGATCACGGCTGGCCTTCAGCTGCGCTATAGCCGGGCCTCCACCTTCAGGTAGGACTCGCTCGGCGGCTCCCAGCAAAGGCGTACCGGCCGACACCAGGTCCGCCAGCAATTGGCCCTCACTCTCGGCCAACAGTAGATCGAACCGTCCCTTCAATTGGTCCAGGTGCAGGTCGATCTCCTCACCAACCAGCCGCTCCGTCGCCGTGAGAAGACCCTTGGTGTCGATCTCGTTCAATTCCTCATCCACTTCGGCGTCACCCTCCCTCTCCCCATATTCGGCACGGCTGCTGTTCAGCGTCACGCGATCATCCAGCCCGAATTCATCGTCCGCTTCGAGCAAGGCGAACGACCAGTCAGTAGTGTTGCGTTCTAGCCTCGCGTAACACTGTCCGACCGAGTGTTGCAGCGTGTCGTGCATGCGGAGCGCGGCGCGGGCGATGCGCTGATCGACGTGGAAGCACAGCAGCTCGCAAAGCGCGACCATTCTAACTGGGGGCACGGCGGACCGTTGTGGGCGACGCGCAAGCCTGAGAGCCAAATTGATGGCGGAACCGCGCCAGGAGCGCAGTCGCCGCGTACTGCGGAGCCAAGACTTGTGCAACCGGGTGGGAAACCCATCGCCCTGCGAGGGCAGATAGATCTCCGGCTCATCAGGAAGCAAGATCTCCTCGGGCGCCTGCTGGGCGACCTTCCGCATTCGCTCCATGGAGTCGATGACCGTCTGCGCCACAACAGCCGGAGCGTCAATCGCCCGAACCGACTCCAGCAAAGGCCCGCTTATCTGGGTAGCAGCAGCTTTTCGGAGAACCGCTAGGTCAATCGGTCCGGCTGAATCGGCCTCTCCTCCTGCGGCCAGTCCTCCGACAAGCTCCGTGTATGCGTCGCCCATCCGCTGAACCGACCGCACCAGTGGTTCCACCACAGAATCTGTCACCACGGTGCGAATGGAGGAGAACTCCGAATGCGCCAGCTCACTGAGCGATTCCACATACTCATCCCACGCATCAGAGACGGCACCATGCCGGCCACCGTACTCCTGCTCCCCCGTGCGCGGACGGTCGTTCACGTCCAGCCCCTTGGCTTCCATATCGTCTATCGAGCCATCTCATCCACGTGTGCCATAGCGGCCACGTCGCGGTCCGCCGGCATCGGTGGAATCATTCCCAGCCGCTGAAACTCGGCCTTGGCTGTCTCGGTCACGTCGCTGGCAAGCGCGAACTCGTAGCGCGTGTCGATCACGTATGCTTTGACCACCAGATGAGTGAGAAAGATGCGGTCGAACTCGTCCTTCACGTTCACCACCACCGGCTTGTCCAAATACGTGTACTGCGAGTTGACCGCAGCGGAGAGGGCGATCGCCTTCGCCCATGCCACATCCACCCAACCCGGCAGGTAGAGGTCTACCACGACCTGGCAGTCGAGGGCACCGGCATTCGCATTGGCCACCTGGTCTTCGACAATCTGCGCGTTCGGTACGGACACCAGATTGTCGTCCGGTGTTACAATGCGGGTGGCTCGCATCCCGATCGACACAACCTCACCGTAGGTTCCCCCGACGCGCACCTTGTCGCCCACCTGAAACGGTTGATCGAAGATGATGATGAGGCCACCCAGGAAGTTCTTGAGCACACCCTGGGCCGCGAATCCGATGCCGACTCCCAACGCTGCAGTTCCTGCCAGCAGACCGGCGCGATCGACCTCAAACACGGCCGACACGATGTAGAACAGAATCAACGCCCACACCAAAAGGCGCACGATGGGGATCAGTCTCTTGAACAGTAGCCGCCGTTGGGCACTCCGTTCCGAAAGCTGTTCCAATACCCAGACCGATGCGCGGATGACAAGCCACGCCACCAGCGCCAGTATCGCCGCCCAGATCGCACGGAGTAGGAAGTGACGGACGTCCTGCGCAGTCTGTTGTGCCCGCCGGCCGGCATCGAGTCCCCCTCGCGAGCCAGTCTGCGTCGTCTGGCTCTCTCCGAACAATGGGAGAGACTCAGCCGCTTCTCCCGACTGCAGCCGACGGACTTCAGCCTCGAGCGTGGCGGTCTGTACACGCAGGCTATCGAGGACCGCGGTGAGCTCGGCAGTGCCCGGCTGCGCCATCACAGTGTCCGACCGAACCACTGGTTCTGCCGCCCGCAAGCTGTCGATCGAGACCGAATCGGGTTGTGCTAACCGGGTATCATCTCCTGGACCACACCCCACCCAAAGCAAGAACGCGACCGCGGACAACACGATCCGGCTGCGGCCGGCCCAAGCCCCCTTCACATTCATCCTCATGGGCAAGTTCCTCATGATCTACGCCACCGATACTATGTAAGGTTATCATCTCGCGACGGGACCGGGTAGATAGTCTGACGTCACGAGTGCCGGCGTCACGTCACCGTCCCCGTTCTATCCGGAACTGTATGTCGGTACTCGTCCTCTCACCGGTTTCGGCTTGCAGCGTCCAACGACGAGACAGAATGTAGCGCACCCTGAACAAGCTAGAGGACTCGAATAATCCGTAGCCATATGATACGTAGAGTCTGGGAGAGAGGTACTTGCCGGCGTAGAGCGAAGCCTGCTCCCAAGAACCCCGTGTCTCTATGCCTGCTTCGTCGATGCCGAAGCGCCGGGAAACACGCTGCGCCAGGAGATTGCCACCGCTGAGCCCCAGCGATATCGCCGCGTTGCTAACTCTGTTGCCCTCCGATGAAGACAGCTCAGTGAGCGGCCTGCCCAACAGGAGGTAGGCCAGTGCCTCGCTCTGCATCATCGGCGGCTCCGAGAACACCGTGACCTCAGGCGACTTGAGTGTACCCTTGACCTCGAGACCTGCGGTTACGTCATCCCGCGCATGCCGTACCGCGCGAACCTCGAGGCCCGGATTGTCGATTGGGCCGCCGGCGTAGATCACGCGTCCGGTCTCGATCGTCAGGTCCTGGCCATAGGCCCGATAGCGACCGTCGGTCACCGTGAGCTGACCGGTGGCGCTGGTCGGTTGCCCCGGCTCCTCGGTGGCAAGTAGGCTGCCGCTGGGCCGCCCGGAGAACCCGAACCCGCGGAATGAGACCGAGTCACCGACCACCAGCCGCACACGAGCGTGCACGTCGGGCGCCGTTGGCCTATCCTGCACAGTGTCACCCACTAAGATCACGTCGCGTGATACAGGCACCGCCATGGCCGGAATCTCTCTCAGCTCGACCACCGCTCGCGGCACCAGCACCTCACCCTCAACAACCATTACGCCTGCGTAAGCCGTCACATCGAGCTCCGGCGACACCCACACCTGCGCTTCGGGCGTATTCGCGACCTGGAGCCGCTCACCCGATATGCGGAGCCCGAGCAAGGAATCAGCCGAGCTGGACAGCGAGGCAGTTCCCTCAGCACTCAGACTGCCCATACCAGATTGCACCGAGCCGCTCAAGCGAATCCCAGCCCCGCCTTCACCTTGGGCAGTGAACTGGATATCCCGCAATTCAAGGCCAAGGGCCGGAAGGTACGCACTACCTTGAGTGAGTCGCGCTTCGCCGACGAGCGCCGGCTCGGCAACGGTCCCACTGGCGGTGAAGTCCGCGTCTAGCTCTCCCGCCACATCGGTCAACTGCGGGAACGCGGTTTCGAGTGCGGACAGATCCGTGAGCCGCAGTCTCAAGCGAGCTTCAATCGGCTGGTGCCCCAAGGAGTCGGTCAGCGGCCGGTAGTCTGGCAGCTCGAGTCTTCCATCGACGTACGCGCTCGTCGAGTCTGGAATGCCCGGTCTCCTGAACACCACGTCCATCTGCGCGCTGACTCCGCCATCCCCTGACTCGACGACCAGTGAACCGCGATCGTAGGACAGAATCTCTGCACCTCTCCTCAGCTGGTAGAGCAGCTGCCCCTTGTCTGCAGAAACACGTGCCAATCCATCCAGTGCTCCGCCGTCCCCGGCACGGAAGTCAGCGAACGCAGATAGCGTACCTGTCGCAGTCACATGGTCGGGAAGCAACGCCGCTAGCCTTTCAATCGGCATGGAGTCGACCGCGCCCGAGAGCCACCACGAGCCCCCCCGTCGCCACGACCCTGAAGCACATGCACGAGCCTCGCCGGACAGCAAACAGATCGGTTGATTCACGGAGGAGCTGTCTCTCGACAGCTCGAGCTCAACCGCCCGGCCCAGCTGCCAAGTGCCGGCCGTAGAATCCACGAACTCGATATCCTCGATTGCACCAATCCATTGAGTATCTCGCAGCGCCCCAGCAGCAGTCACTGTTACTACGCTCCGCCCGCGCAGCCAGGACTCGATCTGGTGGTCGTTGCGTTCCCCTGTCAACCTCAGGCCCATCTCGTCGACCGTGCGTCCCAACAGAATTACACCACCGGCATCTACCGAGAAGTCGAACAGGCCCTCGGGTGACAAGTCTATTCCGCCGGCGGCCGAGAGCCGCTCGAATTGGAAGTCATCGTAAGACAGACTCGATCCGCTGATGGTCGCAGAAATAGTGGGACTCGAGCGCTCGCCCTCCACCTCGATGCTGGCACGCAGTGCACCGGTCCCACGCGGCACAGCGATCGACAGGTCCGGGGCATCGACATCGATATGGCCCCGCAACTGGCGCCCCAGATTGCCCCATGCACTCGCACTCAGTGTTCCCCATTCAAGCGACAGAGAGTCTATAGAGTATTCTCGATCCAAAACTGCGAGATGTAATTGGCCCTGCAGCGGCTGTGACCGCAGTAAGCCCTCCAGGGAGTCGAGATCGAGCCGACCGGCAACCCCGTCAGGCGTCAGCCTCACTTCAACCAGCGCGCGCGCCGACAGGGCACCGTGCCATTCTGCCGAATCCGGGATCAGAGCGGCCGGATTGATGTCGCGTGCTAGGAGGGATATCTCTCCTTCCAATGTTGGCCTGAACGCAACCACGCCGTCTGACTCGAAAGATCCTTCCAATGCCTCCGCATTCATGCTATCGAGCAACACTCTATCCGGCTGCAAACGGGCAACCGCGGTAAGCGAGAATGGCACGTCACGAACGAGACCCGATATCCGCGCGATATCCACCTTCCCCACCAAACCGGTATCCGTGATGCTCCCTAATGCCCTAGCCGCGATGTCGATATTCTGAATTGCAATCGCGGTGTCAGACATTAATTGCGACGCATCCAGCCCATTGGCCTCCAACCCCAAACTCCATTCAAAGCCGGGGTGTAGCACCACACCCCCTACCGCGTTCAACTCGCCTCCGAGCACTTCTCCGCTGCCGGCCACCGTGAGGCTGTCCCGACCACCGGACACGTCCAAGGAGAACTCACCCCTGGGAACCTTGGGACCCCATAGACTCGCGCCACCTTCGAGTCGGTAGTCTTCCAGGTTCCCGACAACGCTGACTCGGCCGTCACTGATGATGCGTTGGGTGTTGTGCATAGGCCAGCCGAGGCCTGACCATCCGAACTGACCGTCAAACTTCGGGTCGCCATCGCTGAGTTCGAGCATTCCAGTCAGGGTCAAGCGAGCGGGGTGATCGAGGAAGCTCACCGCTACACTGTCGAACTGCCAGGCTTCGGCTGCGCGACTGATGCTGATCCGCGCGCTGGCCGGCCCAGTCATGGCATCAGCTATCTGCGCTACCGCGTGCGTTCTGAACTCAGCGATCGACCCACTTGCCTGAAACTCTCCACCCAGCCGCACAGCCGTCCACGACGAATCGATGTCAGTCAGATTGAACTCTGCAACTGTTCCACTGGCCGTGAATGAGCGGGCGGTCAGCAGGCTGTCAAACTCGGCATGCAGTTCTGCGCGGATCGGTCGTGTGATTTCCTGCCGAGTCTCTGCGTGATGCAGGTCTCCCGCAACGTTACCGCGACCAACCACGAACAACTCACGCGCTACGGTTTCCACTTCGTATTCTAACCCGAGCGGATACGACCCACTCGTCTGAACGAATCCGAGCAACTTGCCGTATAGGCGCTCACCGAAGATCTCAACTCGGTCGATGTAGATCGTGTCTCCGGCAGTTCGCGCCGCGGCAGACACAGAGTCCACGATTGAGCTGTTTGCGTCACTCCCACTGATGAGCTCAACGCGGGACAACACTACGTCTGCCAATGCAACGCGCACCGGCAGTTGAAAGGCGGGTGGTTGTGTCGGCACAACACCCGCTGGTCCCTCCTCGCCGATGCGTGAGCCAGTCTCCAGCAGCTCTATCCTGGTTCCGCTCGCTCGCAGTGTTGTGACGTCGAGCGTTCGCCGCAGTAACGCCGACAAACGCCATTCCAGTCGAATTGAATCAACTGTCACTCTGACCGCTTCGCCAACGTAGCGGACACCAACGATCCGCAGCGGACCACGCAAGCTCCCTTCAACCGAGCCGATCGTCGTGGTTGGGGCGAGACGAGCGCGCACGTATCGTAGAACCAGATTCGTCCCGATCCCGGTGTATAGGATCAGCCAGAGGACGGCACAGAGCGCCGCCGTGAGGGCGGTTGATACGGCCAGGGTCCTGCGCAGGGCCCGACGACTAATGCGTGGTCGCATCACAGATCCGGCCCTATGGTTATGTGGATACGAAGCGGCTTGCCAGCCTGGCGCATTGCTACCGCCAGGTCGAGACGGACCAGTCCCACAGGAGATAGCCACCTGATTCCGCCGCCCAGACCGTACTCGAGGCTACCATTCCAAGAACTAAACGCGTTGCCTACATCAACAAAGCCGGCCACACCCCACCGTCGAATTATTCGTTGATCCAACTCAAGACTCGCGACAACGAGCGTCTGGCCCCCAATCACATTCCCGAACTCATCTACCGGTCCGAGCGACCGGAACTCGTATCCTCTCACGCTCTGATCACCGCCAGTGAAGAACCGAATCGACGGCGGTAGCTCGCGCAGCTGCGACGTCACCGTGCCTCCCAAATCCAATCGCCCCAACACACGCGTGCCGGCCGACAGGGATCCAATCAGTTTGCCACTCAGCTTCACTGTCCCAAACGAAGCATTGGAACCCAGCCCTCGCACAGCCCCCAGGACTTCCATGTGTATGCGACCACCGCGGGTCGGGAAGAGCCGATCGTCCGCGTCGGTGAGCGACCAGGACAGGCTCGGCATCAGCAGGTTGGCCTTACCTGTATCGGACCCAACGACGAAGTCTTCTAGCTGAAATGTCAGAGCGATCGTCTCCTGCCAATGACCGCGGCTCTGTCCCACCGTTGCTGACGCTAAAAGCACATCGCTGCTACTCGTCGTGGGCGTCAATCGAGCATACCCCGCCGCGACACTGAACACTCCGGAGCGCGTCGACGTAAGTGGAATCACATAGCGTCCCGATACCCTCCTCTCGATAAACGAGGCTGAAACCTGCGCACCCGATCGGTGGCCGCGGCGGTTGAGTCGACGGAACTCGACTTCGAGGCTGCCACGCGGTCCCGTATTGGTTCCATACCCGACTCCGAATTCGTAGCGTTGACGTTTGCGCGGAACCAGATGGACCTCGACCGGCACCTCTAGGCCGTCCGCCAAGTCACGCCGCGGAATGACCTCCACACGACTGAAGTACGGACTGTCACCCAGTGTGGACTGCAGTTCGAGTAGTGGAGTGACGCTAAATGGCTCACCCTGGCGGAAGCCGACTGAAGACCTGAGCAGGTCCGGATCCACTATTGCGGCGTCGAACGTGATGGGTCCGAAGTTGAACCGCGGCCCCGTATCGTATACCAGGTCGACCTCCGCGGTGTACGATTCGAGATCCACGCGTAACTCTCTGCGTTCGAACCGCGCATCGAGATAACCTAGTTCAGAAGCGGTGTTGATCAGACGAATCTTGCCCATCTCATATCCAGCATGTACGAGCGGATCGCCCACCGCCAGAGGGAAACTCTCAATAGTACGTTTGAACGCCTCCTGTTCCCGTCCCTCGCCGATAATCTCGATGTCCACGAGGCTCACTGTGATACGCGGACCCGGATCTACGGCGTAGCTGGCAACCCACACATCGCGCTCGTAGCGAAGGTCGGACTGGACCCGGGTTCGGTAGTAACCGAAAGGCTGTAGAGCGAGATTGATCTCACCCGGAGCACGGGAATGCAACCGTTGGACACGGGATTCAGTCACTACACGTTCCGAGCCGCTCAACGCAATACTCAACGTCGCCATCACATTACGCCGCTCAACTCCACGCACGCCTTCCAGCCGCACGCGAACCGGAGCGTCCTGGGCTCCACCGGAATGAGGTACCATGGAGAACAGGAACACGCCAAGCAGCCTGTAGATCAATCGAATATGAAACCGGAAAGTGGAACGGCTATCTAGCGCATGGTGAACATTCACATGGTGCTCGCCCTCGCCGGGAAGCCGTGGCAGTGTCAAAAAACGCTCATCTCGCTCGAGACCGACTCTCAAGGCATGTCTTTCAAGAGCAGTCATTTCGCAGCCGCGGCTCGCTTCCCTCACCGATGCAAGTACCGCCGCTTCAAATCATCGGTGGCGATCTGACGTGGCCAGACCTTGTCCCTGACTCGCTTGGCCGACTGCCTGCACCTGTCAGCCTCATTGTGATCACCAAGCTGTTCGTATGCTGCGGCCATGCCCTCCCAAGCTCCCGCATGGATGGGCGCGACGAGCAAACACTGCTCAAATTCCCGGACTGCCTCCATTGCATAGCCGTCTCGCAAGAGCGATTCCGCCTCTCGGAGGTGTTCCTCAATAGCGGTGATCGTCGACTCCAATCGCAACCGCAGGAAGTCCTCATCATCGACAGTCACGACCGAGCAGGGCATGGCCCGAGTCACCTTCTGTGTCACACTGCCTAGAAGAACGCGTGAATTGCCGGTCCGACCTACAGTGCCCATGACGATGAGATCGCACCGATTCGCCTCCGCCACCGCCAAAATATGCGCCGCTGGATTGCCTTCTCTCACCTCCCGCTCCCATTTCACACCCTCGAAGTCGAAATTTTCGAGAAATTCCGCAAAATCGTTACGTACCTGGCGACTCTCACGGGCCTCGACGTTCGGATCACTACCCATGAGACGAGCATAGACACTTGGCATGGTTTCACTGACAGTCATGACCGTCAAGTGCGACCCGAACTGACGTGACAACTGGATTGCATTCTCCAGCGCTCGGCGTGACGTGTTCGAGTGATCAACCGGACAGAGTACGTTGTGCGGAGGTGTCGCGTCACCAGGCTTGACCAACCAGACCGGCTTGATCGCGTTCCGCAACACACGCTCCGCGGTAACACCCAGACGTACCTCACCACCATACCATCGGCTCGCTCCTACCACTATCAAGTTGGCGTCCTTGAGTTCGGCATGGTGGCAGATGTTGTAAGCGGGAGCACCGCGGGCGACTATTATGTCCTCTACGTCACCCCCCGCTTCCCGTATCTGCTTCCGCTTGCTGCCAAGCTCGTTCATCATGAAGTGCGCACCCACTTCGTCAACCCACGATGCGGGGAGGGTGTCTGGCATCACATGAAGCAACAGCAACCTGGATCCGAATGAGCGAGACAGGAATACGCCGGTCTGAAGAACTTCCTCGGCCACATCTTTGAAGCTCGTTGCTACTAGAATTCTCTTGAGTCCTCTCATTGTGCATCTCGTTTCTCGGCGAGACAATGTCAATCGGTGGCCCACGCCACATCGGCAGGAGATCCTATCCGTTGCCACAGCGTGCCCAACGTGCTTAAATAGAAGCCATGGTCTCCACCTAGACAATCCTCCTCAACCGTGTTGCCGATAGGATTGCGGCCAAGGATTTCACATGCAGGGAACGCCTTCGGTTGGGCTCACAGCGTTGTCTTAGGTATCCACGGATCATGATCAAACCGCATCAAACCGTCGCAACGTGCCCACCATGATCGACTGACTCCCAGGAGGTACCTATGGAATGGCTGATTGGCGTCGTCGACAGTCTGAAGCAGCTATTGCCGCAGCTGATCGCAGCGGCCAGTCTGTTGATTGCCGGCTGGCTACTGGCTCACCTGTTGAAGTTGCTGGCCAATCGTCTGATAGCTGGCGTTTTGGAACGGTTCAGGAAGCATGCCGATCTCAAGTACGCTGTCGAGGAAGCCGGTGTACGGTCAGCCGCACCGAGAATCGTCGCAGGGTTCGTCTTCTGGGTCGTATTCCTGTTGTTTGCAGCAGCAGCCGTAGAGTCGCTGGGTTTCACAGTAGTAACGGGTGTGTTGAGTGAGATCACGTATTACCTCCCGAATGTCCTCGCGGCAGCGGTGGTCGTCGCTGGAGGTGTTGTGATCGGCAAACTCGTCCGTAAGGGAGTGAGTGCCGCGGCTAGATCTTCGGGTATCGTACGGGCGGGAAGAGTGGGCCAGACAGCGCAGGGAACCGTGATCATCGTCGCGGCGGTGATCGCGTTGGATCAGATAGGCATCGATGCTCAATTGCTGATTACGCTCGTAACCGTGATCATAGGCGCAGCATTTGCGAGCGCAGGTCTCGCTTTCGGAATCGGAGCCAAGACCACCGTGAGCAATATCGTTGCCTCCTACTATCTGTCTCAGACCTACCGTATAGGTCAGACGGTCCGTATCGGAGAGATCCAGGGGGAAATCCTTCAGGTGACGCCCACCGCGGTCATACTGGCAACGCCCGAGGGCCGCCTGTTGGTCCCAGCCAAACGATTCAATGAGGAAGCGTCACTACTACTGGTTGAGACTGCTTGATATGCGCGCCGCAACGCTGAGCGCTCGCCGGTTCGCTCGAAGCCATTCTGAAGATGCCGCGCGAATGCTGGAACAGTATAACCCGGCCGAAGCAGCGGCCTTTCTCGACCGTGTCCCCTCAGCGACTGCGGCTCATGTATTGGACCACATGAGCCCCCTGCACGGCGCTGCATGCCTCGGGTCCATGGAACCGGAAAGAGCCCGTGACGTCGCCATATCCATCGCGCCATCCATTTTGGCAGGCCTGCTGCGCCGTCTTCCACCGGAGACTCGCGGGCTCTTGCTCGATCCTGCACCTGTCGAATTGCGGCAACTAGTAGAACGACTTCTAACTTTTCCAGAAGGTACTGTGGGAGCAGCGACTGATCCCGATATCACAACGATGCCGGGAGACCTCAGTGTTACGGAAGCAAAACGCCGGCTCCGCCGTCATACGAGCAAACTACACCACCAGATCTATATAGTAGGCGGCAACCGCCAACTCGTCGGGGTATTGCACGTGCGCGAACTCATGCGAGCTGACTCCAAGGTCGCTGTGTCCAGCATGATGCAAAGAGCTACAGTGACACTGCGAGCCTCCGGCCGACTGGCTAGCACATACTTCCATCCCGCTTGGAATCGGATGGACGCAATTCCTGTGGTTGATGAGTCGGGCATGCTAGTGGGCGTCTTACGGCACCGACAGATGCGACGACTACAATCGTCGCCCAGTGCCGGAGGCCTCGTGGGAGCCTTACTCGGGCTGGGAGAGCTTTATTGGGTTGGTCTCACCGCATTTCTTCCGGTTGCAGCCGGTGCCCAGAGCACCGAGTCAGCGACGAGCAGATTTCAAGCAGGGGCAGACCATGCGCAGTGAATCTGGGAAAGTCGAACTAGCACTCACCCGCCGGTTTGTGCAGATGTATCCGGAAGAGGCCGCGGCCCTTTACGAGACACTGCCCGCAAAGCAGGTCGGTCACCTTCTCGAAGGATTATCGTCCACCGATGCGGCGGTCTTGTTCGGCCGACTCAAGCCCGACACTCAAGCCGATGTCCTAGAAACACTCTCGGCGCGAACGTTCGGAGGATTGATCGCACAGGTCGAGCCCGGTCTCCTCGCCAGTGCATTGGCTCGATTGGGTACGGAGCAACGGGGCCAGAGACTCGAATCAATCGCCGAGCGCGACGCCAACGAGCTGATCGATTTGATGAGTTATCCGGCTGATTCTGCGGGCGGCATCATGGATCCGCGGGTCACGACGTTCAGACCCCAGTCAACCGTAGATGACGTCGTGAAGCGCATCCGAAAGATGCGCAGGCGCCGCATATCAGAGGTCTTTGTGATTGACGATGACGGGAAGCTGCTTGGAGCAGTCGCTCTGCAGAACCTCGTTACAGCAGAGGCCAGTACACAACTGAGTGAGCTGGTTCGCAGCCCGCCGATAAGTGTCAAAGCCACCGCATCACGCGATGAAGTGTTGGAAGTACTGGAACTCGGCAAGGTGTCGAGTGTGCCCGTCACCGACTTTGATGGACGGGCCATCGGGGTCATCCGGCAGGACGCCCTCATCGCTGCAGCACAGGCCGAAGCGACAGCAGACATCCAGACCATGGTTGGTGCGAGCAAAGATGAACGCGCCCTGTCACCGGTATCGTTCGCTGTGAGACGCCGTCTTCCTTGGCTGCAGATCAACCTTGGCACCGCGTTTCTAGCCGCCGCCGTTGTCGGGATCTTCGAAGGAACGATAGCAAGATTCACGGCGCTCGCCGTGCTGCTGCCGGTAGTCGCGGGCCAGTCCGGCAATACCGGCTCACAGGCTCTAGCCGTCACGATGCGAGGACTCGCGTTGCGCGAGATACGATCGCGGCATTGGTTCCGGGTTACCATCAAGGAGGCGGCAACCGGGGCACTAAACGGACTGGCTGTGGCAGTCGTCACCGCCGGCGCGGTCTACATCTGGAGTCAATCCCTGGGGCTGGCCGCAGTCATCTCCGTCGCGATGGTGCTTTCGATGGCCATCGCAGGATTAGCAGGCGCCTCCATACCCATAATTCTAGCGAAGTTGGGACAGGATCCGGCTCAGGCGTCCTCTATTATCCTGACGACAGTGACTGACGTGGTGGGCTTCATGAGCTTCCTGGGATTCGCGACGCTCGCTGCCGGTGTTCTCTGAGAAAAGGGATCAGCAATAGGAGAGCCCACCAGCAACTCAGCAGAGCCGCCAGTGGATCGAGGTCGCGATCCGCGACTCACCAAGAGCTAGGCACTGGCGCGACGAGCCGCGCGACGTAAATCACAGTGAGCGCGGCAACCCCAAACCCGGCAGCTCGCTGGCGTACATAGTACCGTCTCTCAGGATCAGTGAACCAGCTGTCGGATCATTCTCCAGTGCCAGGTGGCCATCGAGATCCGCATAGACTACGTTCGGTCGGGCCAGCGCGTAGTGGAGACCGGCAGTGATGGCCAGCTCCGTCTCGTCCATGCACCCGACCATGACCTCAAGCCCAGCCGACCGCGCTACGGCGTTGACCTGTAGCGCCTCGGCGAGGCCGCCGACCTTCATGAGTTTGACGTTCACCATGTCTGCCAGGTCATCACGTGCCAGGCGGAACGCGTCTCGCAGTCCCATGAGACTCTCGTCAGCCATCACGGGAATGGCCGCCGAGCGAGCTACCCTGCCGAGTAGGTCCGGTTGCCCCTTCGGCGTCGGTTGCTCCAGCAACGCTAGCTGTGCCGGCTTTGTCTCTCGCACGAAACGAATGGCTTCCTCGACGGTGTAGCCCTGATTCGCATCGAACCGTATCTCGATCGCATCCCCGAATCGCTCGCGGACCTTGAGAGTTCGCGCTACATCGTCTTCTACGTCACGGCCACCCTTGAGCTTGAGACAGCGGAATCCCTTCCGGACCCAGTCTTCTGCCCGCTCGAGAGTATCCGGCTCCGACAGAATTCCAATGGTCACACTGGTTTCGATGCTGTCCCGATATCCGCCCAGGATGCGCCACAACGGAAGCCCGCAAACCCGGCCCAATAGGTCGTGCAACGCCATGTCGACTGCGGCCATGGCAGAGGGCCGCATGCGCATCTCCGGGCGCAGCTGCTCCAGCAGCAACGCAATTCGCAGCGGGTCCTCACCGGAAAGCGCAGGTGCGGCTACGCCGTCCAAAACTTCCAGGACCACATCGGCCGTCTCGCCCGTCACCTCGAGATCGGGTGCCGCACAGCCGTAACCCACATAGCGGCCATCGGTCTCGATTCTCACGAACACATTCGTGGTGCTACTTATCGTCTCGTAGGCGATGGTGTACGGCTCGGTCAAAGAGAGCCCGATCGGCCAAGCTGTAACCCGAGTGATCTTCATTGGGCGTCAATACTTCTTCTGATAGATCTCTTCTAGGCTCATGGCCTTGAGGTGTTCGACGAATTCGACGAGGTTGCGGATCATCACTTCCCACATCCGTTCACCCTTCTCCCGACTGGCCTTCGTAGGATCACCCAGCACTCCCGATTGCGAAATCCGCGCGGTCCTGGCGTACCACACCACGCTCCTCTTGGATGTGAAATCGAGATAGCGGCTCGAAAATCTGGGAACAAACCTGCGCGCCTTGTCCATCCGCACCAGATCGGGCCTGAGTGCCAGCGACGTGCTAGTCTCTATCTCACCGGCATGCACGTCGTTCGGCGTCTCGGACATCGCGTACACGTCAGGGTCGCTGGTCTCTCCCGAATCGACGCAAGTGAAGATGTGCGCATCGCGATTTATCAGTTGTGCGGCGAAATTGAGTGCAGGAATGTTGCCGCCATGCCCATTGACTATTACCAGCTTCTTGATGCCATTGCGCGCAGCACTCATGCCAATGTCGCGCACTAGATGGGCAAGCGTGTCCGGACTAACACTCAATGTCCCCTTGAAGTCTTCGTGATGATAAGAAACCCCGTACGCAATCAGTGGAAACACGAGGGGCCGGGGGGCACTGCATGCAGCAGCGACCTGCTGGGCAAGGTGGGCCGCGTCGAACGCATCGGTGTCCAGTGGAAGATGGGGCCCATGTTGCTCGACCGCTCCCACGGGGAGCAGCGCCACGTCCACCAGGTCAAGCCGTTTTTTGGCTTCGGGCCAAGTCAGTTCTCCAAGATGTATGGCTTCCACTTGATCAAGCCTCGCTATCGGTTAGTCGACGGTGGCAGTAGGGACCGCGCCTCCCACCAAACCCCTATCCCCCAACCAGCTGATCACTCGTCTCATTGAGCGGGTCGAAGTCCACCCACGTTCGTCCGATGCGCTTGACAGCACCGTCGGAATGGTGCAGCAGGATTCCATGTACTTTCCGGCGCAGTTGCGCGGGTACGTCCTCGACCGGTGAGCGATCGGGATCGAAGCGCAGTTTGAGCACCTCGGGTCTCGGTTGCGGGCGGGGAAGGCCGGTAGTACCCGCGCGTAATAGACCCCGCTGCGAGAGCAAGTGGGCTAGATGCTGCGCACCATGAGTTTCTTGATTGACCCCCCCGGCCGCAAGTGCAGCCACACAGTCTGCCACCTGCCTGTCCGAATAACCGCAATTCGTCGGGTCGATTCCGAACGCGACCAACATCCCCACAACGCGGCGACACTTCTCGCAGCGCCCACATGGTCGCACTCTGTCGCCTTCAACGTGCGCTGCATGGCATGAGACCTGATGTTCGAACAGGGCTTGGTAGCGTTGTGCCAGTGTCTTCTGCACCAGCAGCTCCGACAGACACCGAACCAAAGAGAACTGCTCGACGCCGTAGCCCTTGCGCCGAAAGTAACGGGTGAGCGCCCTGTCGAAGTAGCGACTTTGGTCGAAGAGCCCGTCGTAATGGGGAATACCCTGGTGATCCGTCCGCCTAGTGGTGTCGTACTCATTACCGATCAACAGGTTGCCGATGCTGTGGAGACGCAGCAGGGGCAGCGCACCGAACAGGAAGACGGCGACTGTCCACAGGCGGATGGGGTATTCATCCGATCTCACGTTTGCGAAATCGTGACGTACGAATGGAAGATGGCGCAGGAACCAAGAGAACACACGATCGCAGTTAGTCCACACACGCGCGGTACCAGGATGGGACTGCGCGAGATGCCGATAGCCATTGAGCGCCGTGAGCCAATGCCTACCGGATTCGTTCAGAAAGATCGGATACGTCTCGCAGCCGATTTCACGCAGCAAACCTTGTGTCAGGAGGCTCTCCTTACCGCCGCTGGAGAGTATCGCGTAACGCGCTGTATCCGCTCCCCAGTACCCGGTTCTTGGCCGGTCGAACTCGTGAGCTCTGAGAACGGAGTCACTGAATTCGATCTGCGCTCGGCAGTACCGCTTTCGCTTGATCAAAGGGAGGTGCGCAGCCGGTCCCTGCAAGAACGAGTTGGGCTCAAGGAACTTCTTCACCGCTATCTCGCGCGCGGTGTTCTCCGCCATGTCAGCTAAGAACTTGCGGTCGATCGCGTCGAAGGGACCCGCAAAGCATATCTCCGAGGCGAACAGTCCGTAGTTGAGCGCTATCTGGGCCCCAATCATGCTGGCCAGGTTCTGCGCCAAGGGATCGTCCGGATCGAACACGTCTCGTTCGTACTTGTAAGTCAAGGCGGTACTGGCGAAGCCCGTGTCGGTGACGAGGGCGTATGGTGTCACCACTCGCTGTGGCTCGAGTCGCGAGGGACCGACTTCTAGCCGGCGAATAGCGCACAGGCAATCCCACGGGTCGGAGGACGAAGGCGGCATCCCGCCAACGTCCCTTACGGAGTGTTCTTCGTGGCAGCCCGCCAGCGACGGGTCATTCATCGCTGTGGTGGACTCTCTTTGGCGTAAACGGTAGCAACGCATCGAGGATCGGAGTCAATCCCGACCGCAGCGGAGCGCAACAGGGCAATCCGGTCTCCGATCGTATCGCCGCCACCGCCGCATCGGTTTGCGGTGAAGTCAGGCCCTCATGGTTGACCGCGATCGCGACGACGGGTTTGCCGGACAGCAATTCGATTGCCTGGATCTGCAGTGGCAGTGGATGAAGCGGATACCCCGGGAAACCATCGTATTCCCTGCGGCACGGCGCGTGCTGTAACACTACGAGGTCCGGTCTGCCCGCCGCGATGATCTCGTGGCCGCCAGGATACGCGGGGTTCATGAGACTGCCCTGGCCCTCGATGACGACCACGTCGGGCCCGACCTCGTGCCACGCAGACCAAACAGCGTGCTCGATCTCACCCGCCACGAAATCGTTCACGAGTGAGTCGAGGATGATGCAGTATCGCGCACCTTGCAGCCATGCGGTCTGTCCCGTGCCAACCAGTTCCGCGCCGCAGCCCGCAGCGTTGAATGCATCGATCAGCAGCCAAGCGGTAGTACGTTTGCCCACTGCACTGTCCGTGCCCAACACAGCTACCTTGAGCGAATCGACCTGCTCGATCTTACCGGCAAAGAAGTGTAGCTGAGCTCTGTCGGGAGGCTTGCGGATGTCCCTGATAGCCACGCCGCTGCACTCGGCGATCTTCGCTAGTTCGGGATCCTCCGATAAGAAGTCGTGCAGCCCTGAGTCGACGTTGAGGCCGAGTTCCAAGGCCGTTGCGATTTCCCGCCGTGCCTCGGCCGGCAAGCGGCCTCCATCAGGTGCCAGCCCAACCACGAGATGCGTCGGTCCTCGTGTGCCGTCTGCGCTGTGATGGGCAGCATCAAAGGCCGACCTGACATCGCCATGAACGGTTATTCCCGAGGGAGTGCCATCTAGCAGCTCAAGTGCGTCTTGCCCAGCGCAGCGAGCGTCGACCACGGACATGACGTTGTAACGCCGTGTCCGCCGCACCAATCCATGTGCCGTCTTCCCATTGGTCGTGCCAAACGCGCCTTGGCAGTACACAATGGCATTTCCCTCCGGTAGGGGAATCACGCCCGTCTACCGGTCAGCAAAACTACATAGCGGTCCGCCGCTAGCGGCTCCTTCTGGTGCCGTTGCGCCAGCGCTGCCAACCCAGCAGTCGACGCGGGCAACACGTCCAAACCCTCACGTTCCCGCAACAGCCGGGCGTACTCGAGCAGACTCCTATCACTCGCGTAATCCGCCCACCCGTCCGTTCCGCGGATCGCACCGAGGGCATGATCGCCGTCAATCGAGTGCCAGTTGACCAAAGGCTCATTGACACGAGTCTCCTTCACACGATTCGGTTCCAGATCCTCGCAGCGAGTCAGCTTCTCCAGGTATGCCCGTACGATCGGATTCTTCCTGAATGACGAACCCGCAATCAGCCGCGGCATGCGGGAGATCTTTCCCCGGCGATACAGGCTCACGAAGCCCTTGTGAACGCCAGCAATAGTGGTCCCGTTCGACACGGGCACCGCGATGGCCGCCGGTGCATCCCGCAACTCGTCATAGATTTCGTACGCTATCTCACCGTAGGCGTGCAGCTGAATCGGCGTGTTTGGCCCTCCCGGATTGGCGTCGTACAGTTCTTCGCGTTGCGCCCGGGCCTGGGATACAGCAACCGCTGTCTCGTAATCGTCCCCCTCTCGCTCGATCTTCGCTCCGTGGCGCTTCATCTCTTCGATTCGCCTCGCCTGGTAGCTGCACGGGATGTACACGACGCATCGCAGGCCGGCGATCGATGCCGCCAGGGCCAGTGCCGTGCCGTAGTTGCCACAAGTCGCAGCCGTCACGGTGTCGAAACCCCGCCGCAGCGCGTCCATTGCCTGGGCAAACGCGATTCGATCCTTCTGAGTGCCGGACGGATTGCCGCCCTCGAACTTGACGTACACCTGGCGCAAACCGATTTCCCGCTCCAGGTTGCGGGCCCGCGCCAGAGTCGTGTCACCGATTTCTGATTCGATTACGTCCTCGTACGCCTCGAGCCGCTCCTCTAAGGGTTGCTGTGGATCGGCCGCGACACCGCGTTGCGCGTCGGCAGGCGACGGCACGCCGGCCGCACCGTCCAACAATCGCACGTCGGCACCCACCTCCAGCGCTATGGGCTCAGGCACAAGGCCGGATGCGTCACCCAGGTCTGACGCGGCGCGGTGCGGGATTGGAGGTTGCATCGCCTAGTCGCCGCGAGCGAGGTGAGAGCTGTGCAGTGCTTCCTCCGGCCCTGTTACGAGTAGTATCCGCAGTAGGTGAGCCAATTGATCCCGTTGCTCTGCGCTGAGCCGGGAGGCGAATGCGTCCGCGCAGCGCAGCCGGGCGACGACAGCTTCGTCAACCAGCACCAAGCCCGCCCGTGTCAGATGCACTTGGACTCCCCTGCGGTCGTTCGGATCCGCCACGCGTCGGACCAAGCCCCGCTCCTCCAGCCGGTCAATGCGGTTGGTCATCGCGCCGGAGGTGAGGATCGCCGCGCGACGCAGCTCGGTGGGCGACATGGTGTACGGTTCTCCCCTGCGGCGCAGCGTGGCCAACACGTCAAAGCTCCAAGGCTCCAGTCCGAACGGCGCGAGCGCCTCCTTGAGTCTGGCGGCCGCCTGCTTACTCAAACGGGTGATCCGGCTGAGCACCGCAAGGGAAGATGAGTCGAGATCGGGCCGCTCGTCGTCCAACTGTCGCAGAATCCTGTCGACTTCATCTGTCATAACAACCTAAAGTAATCAAGCCGTTAATATTGTCAATATAAAGAAACTTGACACAAAGCGTTATGTCGAGTATCATGACGTTGGCATTTCATTCACGCTGTGGTCCCATGTTCCACAAGCCATTGAAACACAATCATTTACATATAATGATCCAGGCAACGACCCGCGCCGTGACTGTTGCCGGTATCCGATCAGTCAACCGGAGGAGAGGCACACCGATGAGCCCAGCGACGCAAGCTCGCGTGAAGACAAAGCCCGATATCCAACCCCTAGCCGACCGAGTCGTCGTGCTGCCGCTGGAGGAAACCGCGGAGATACGGCGTGGCCTATTCATCCCCGACACCGCTAAAGAGAAGCCGCAGCAGGGCCAAGTGATCGCAATCGGCCCCGGTCGGGTGGAGAAGGGCGAACGGGTTCCGATGGAGGTCGAGGTCGGCCAGAAGGTCCTTTACGGCAAGTACAGCGGCAGCGAGATCACCGTCGACGACCAGCAGTATCTGATCATCAAGGAATCGGACGTACTCGCGGTGATAGGCTGAATCCGATCAGTAGTGAACTGAAGCAGAATGGAAGCTGGCAAACACTAAAGTGCTTCATTTTGACGTCGGAGTCAGGACTCGCGACGACCGGGAGCAACTGCAGGAACAGCTGGCCAAGCTCCTCGGTGGAGTAGCTGCGATCAACGTCGGCGTAGCCACTGAGACAGCCGTGGAGGAGGAGCAGGTGCCCCCAGTCCACATAAAGCCAAGCGGGATCCATACAGCACTGAGTGAGGCCCGGAGAGGACCGAGCCTCACTTCTTTTTGAACACCGCCCGCCACCCTGTCGGATGTGGCAGCGGACCGAGAGAACCAGTCTGCGAGAAACGATCGACTACATAAAAGAGATCCGGTTGAATACTCTTTGCCAACCGAATGACCCGCTGTAAATCGCGCCGCGGAAATGTGGTGTAGACAAGCTTGCACGCTCCATCCTGACCTTCACCATCGAATGTGGTCACCACGAGGCCTTGGGCTCTAATGGCCGCCGCGATCGCTTCACCGTTCACACCTGTGATCATCCGCAGAACGCAGGTTCCTATTGCTAGGCGCCGCTCCAACAAGATCCCAACCGCGTTGCCGGTCGCAAAACCGGCGGCGAAAGCGAGCGCTAGGAGCGGACTGTCATGAATCCGGACAATCACCTGCGACACTGCTGTTACCCACACCAGCACCTCGACAAACGCGATCATGACCGAGACGAATAGCCGCCCCTGGACCACGAACAGGGTTCTGATCGTTCCGAGTGACACATCCACTATTCTGAGCATGAAGATGCTCACGCCCACTAGCCATAGCGGAACACTGTCTATGAAATCCATGCTTCAAGAATCCTCTGCAAAGTTGTCGTGACCTTGTTGGTCTCGTCGCCTCAAGTGATTTCGATCGCAGCCCGGGCTCCCGCCTTGCCCTCGGAAAGATTGTCGTAGAACCGCTGCGTTGGGTACGCGAAGTCAACGTCCTCGAATCCCGCAAACGCATCGAGGATCTCCTCCCATATCGTATGCGCCGTTCCACGCCGCTCTCGGGGGTCACACAAGTAGCGTAGCGTCAGCTCGACACCACAATCGGCCACTCGAGTGTAGACGAACGGAGTCAGTTTGGAGTAGAAGATCATGAATCTGCTCGACACTTCCTTGATACGATGCTCGGCGGTCTCACTGAGATGCATCGCGTGCCGGTTGATGATCTGCTCCAACGCACCCTTGGCTCGGCGCCAGTTGCTCTCAAACGTTACCAGTACGGGCAGTTCATTCCAGATGTATTGGAAACCCCGGCTGTAGTTGGCCAGCACATCGGACAACACCTTGCCATTCGGTACATGGATGACACGACCGGTGCTCTGGTCGGCGTTTATCCAGTTTCCGATTTCCATCAGCGTGAATTGGAAGATGCGGACGTCAATGACGTCCCCCATGTGCTCTCCGATCTGGATCCGGTCGCCCAGCTGAAACGGACGGCGCCAGAGGATGAAAACCCAGCCTGCGAGATTCACGACCAGATCTTTCAGGGCAATTGCGAGTCCTGCCGACACGAGGCCGAGAAATGTCCCGAAGGAACTGATCGCACCGGCCCAAATGCTCGCCACCAGCACCAAACCCACACCAAATGCGACGTAGCTCGTCGTCTTCTGCCAGCGGTACCGCGTGCGCACGTCATCCGTTCGGCGCTGGACCATCCTCAGAGCAAGGCGCCGTATGGTGATGATGGTTAGTATGACGAGCAGCGATGCAAACAGATTCCCTTGGGCCGCGAGCCCCAGACCCAATCGCTGCTGCAGCCATTCTGTCAACTGTTGCATGACCGCGACTCCCGCGTGGACTTGCAGATTCAGCTTCCCCACTCACCGGCCAGCGTCAGCTTCGATGCAATGACTGATCACGAGATGCTGACCCGCATGCTCGGCTTTACGGTCGGTCCGAGCGCGCCCACCTGCTCCCTGCCTCCGGGAGCACCTAGAAAAAGAACCGCAATCCCGCTTTATTTGCTAGCCTATGACGACTGCACTAGACAAGATCCCCCAGCTCCCAGAGCGCATTGCCGGGCTGGCCGAGATCGCAACCAACTTGTCGTGGAGTTGGAACCGCCGCGCGCGGGCTCTGTTTGCTTCAATCGACCTGCCCTTGTGGCGCCTGACCCGCCACAATCCGATCGCCCAACTCCAGCGAGTGGCTCCCGACCGGCTCGAACAATGCGCTGCCGACCCTGATTTCCTGGCGGCCTACGATTCCGTGACGGCTGAGCTGGCGCGTGAGCGGACCGGCAGCGATACGTGGTTCGCCCACACGTTTCTTAAGCTGAACACGGGTCCGGTGGCCTACTTCTCGGCAGAGTTCGGGCTCCACAACTCCGTCCCGATCTACTCAGGTGGGCTGGGCGTCCTGGCAGGAGATCACTGCAAGGCGTCGTCGGATTTGGGCGTTCCGCTGATAGCCGTGGGGCCGTTCTACACCAAGGGCTACTTCGACCAACAGCTGCGGCTGGACGGCTGGCAGGAGGACAGTGACGACAGATTCGATCCATCCATTACCCCGATAAGGCCTCTGAGCAATCAGAATGGGGAGCCGTTTCTGGCCACTGTTGAGGCGGACGGCAGGACGGTGCACGTGGGCGCCTGGCAGATGATGGTGGGCCGCGTGCCCATCTATCTGCTGGATACCGACCTGAACGAGAACCATCCGGACGACCGGCAGCTGCTGCACCAACTTTACTCCGGGGGAGTCGAACACCGTCTGCGGCAGGAGTGGATACTCGGCGTAGGGGGAGTGCGAGTCTTGCGGGCCCTGGGCATCCAGCCCTCAGTGTGGCACGCTAACGAGGGTCACGTCGCGTTCATGCCAGTGGAACGGGTACGGGAGCTGACCGAGCAAGGCGCTTCGTTCGAGGAAGCGGTGCGCCAGGTACGAGCCGCGGGAGTATTCACAACGCATACCCCCGTGCCGGCCGGCCACGACACATTCACGGCGGAGCAAATAGAGCACTGCACCGGACCTATATGGAAGCAGCTCAAGACCACTCGAGCCACGTTCTGCAACCTGGGCCATCATCCCGAGATCGACCACGGTCACTTCCACATGACTGCGGCGGCGATTCGGCTGTCCGCCCGGGTCAACGGCGTGGCGCGCAAGCATGGCGAGGTGACGCGGCAGATGTGGCGCTGCCTGTGGCCCGAACGCGATGCGGACTCGGTTCCCGTCGTGCATGTGACCAACGGAGTACACCTGGCCACATGGATGTCAAACCAGATGATGCACCTACTGGACGAGCATCTAGGAGCTGACTGGGGGGCGCGTTTGGATCAGCCGGGGCTGTGGGACGGCGTGCTATCGGTGGACGACGAGCAACTGTGGAAGTTGCACGTGCAATCGAAGGTCAGACTGCTACAGTTCATAGATGAGGAAGCCCGCCGTCATTGGCGCGATCACTGGCAAGAAGCTTCCCACCTGGTGGGGGCCGGCACACTACTCAATCCCGACGCACTGACCATTGGCTTCGCCCGGCGGTTTGCCACGTACAAGCGGGCCAGCCTTATGTTTAGCGACCCGGAGCGGCTGCGGCGACTGCTGGTCGACCCCTGGCGGCCGGTGCAGTTCATTTTTGCGGGCAAGGCACATCCAGCAGACGACGAGGGCAAGCGCGTGCTGCAACAGGTCTACTCCTTCACTCGGGATTCCCAGTTCGAGGGCCGCATCGCGTTCCTCGAGGACTATGACATGCATATGGCGCACCGCCTAGTCGAAGGGGTTGATCTCTGGCTGAATCTGCCGCGAGTGCCCCTGGAGGCGTGCGGGACCAGCGGCATGAAGGCGGCGCTGAACGGTGTGCCGCAACTCGGAACAGCCGATGGATGGTGGGCCGAAGGATTCAGCGGCGACAATGGCTGGTCGATCCCCGACGTGCCGGCCGGTCGGGACCCGGATACCTGGGACGCGGAGCAGTTCTATCAACTGCTCGAGAACGACGTGATACCACTGTACTACGACCGTGACAAGCGCGGGGTCCCCACTGGCTGGGTTGACCGGATGAAGCATGCGCTCGCAGTAGCGGGAGCACGATTCACCGGCCGGCAGATGGTACAGCGTTACACCGAGGACTTCTACGTTCCCGCCATGCAGGGCGAGATTCAAGACTACCCGCCCACAGTCTGAGTAGATCGTGTCGAGATCACGCGTAGACCAAGACCATCCCAAGCTGGTGATCGAGAACATCTATCCGGCCCTCGACAGGGGACGCCATCCAGTCAAACGCACAGCCGGTGACGTCTGTCATGTCAGTGCCGATATCTACGGGGCCGGTCACAACCTGCTGGCCGGATATGTTCGTTATCACCACGATGATGCGCGGTCGTGGCAAATGGAACCGCTGCGGTACGACTATGACGGCGACCGCTGGCATGCCGAGTTCGTACTCGACCGAATCGGTAGCTGGTGGTTCAAGATCGAGGCGTGGGTCGACGCGTTCGGGACGTGGTCGGACTGGCTGCACAGAAAGCTCGAAGCCGGGCAGGATGTTTCGGTCGAGCTGCTGGAAGGAGCCGAGCTAATCCGACGTAACCTGTCACATGCCCCGCTCAACAGGCAAGCGAGTCTGGATGGTGCGGCAAAGCTACTGGCCGACACAAGAGCGTCCTTGCGTAGTCGCACCAAGCTCGCCATGTCAGTGGAGCTGGCACAGTTGATGGACGCAGTGGTTGACCCCCGCGACATCACTCGGACCGAAAGGGAATACCCGGTCGTAGTAGATCGGGAGCGTGCTCGCTTCGCAGCCTGGTACGAGATGTTCCCGCGTTCGCAGGGCACCGAGCCGGGCAAGCCAGCGAACTTCGCCCAAGCCGCGCGACGACTCCCGCGTCTCGCCGAGCTCGGATTCGATGTCATCTATCTGCCACCCATCCACCCGATCGGGCACACGCACCGCAAGGGTCCCAACAACGCGCTGGTCGCCCAGCCCGGGGACCCAGGGAGTCCTTGGGCCATTGGCAGCGAAGCAGGCGGGCATACCGCGGTTGCCCCGGAGTTGGGCACTCTGGCCGACTTCGAGCGTTTCGTGCGGACCGCGGAAGACCTGGGAATGGAGGTGGCACTGGACTACGCATTGCAGTGCTCACCCGATCATCCATGGGTGACGGAGCATCCGGATTGGTTCGAGATTCGGCCTGACGGGAGTATCAAGTACGCCGAGAATCCTCCCAAGAAGTATGAAGACATATATCCCCTTGATTTCTGGTGCGACGACCGCGAGAACCTCTGGCGTGCCTGCCGCAATATCATACACTTCTGGATGCGCCATGGAGTCAAGACGTTTCGTGTAGACAATCCACACACCAAACCTCTCGCTTTCTGGGAGTGGATGATCTCCAGTGTGCGGCAACAGCATCCAGAGGTCATCTTCTTAGCAGAGGCTTTCACCCGCCCCAAGCGCATGTGGGGACTTGCCAAGCTCGGTTTCACCCAATCGTACACCCACTTTACGTGGAAGAACTCCAGCTACGAGTTGCGCGATTACATGACGCAACTCCACAATACCGAACTCGTGGAGTATTTCCGCGGCAACCTCTTCGCCAACACTCCCGATATCCTGCACGAGTACTTGCAGCGCGGCGGTCGACCCGCGTTCCGCGTCCGTCTGCTACTCGCGTCCACCCTGTCGCCCCTATATGG
>Ga0209536_100003155_pt1 | contig 26633 bp, 21 predicted proteins | sample DeeMarSeWOR28_12_FD_187461 | JGI IMG/M metagenome (GOLD analysis project Ga0209536, IMG submission 187461) | Marine sediment microbial communities from White Oak River estuary, North Carolina - WOR-2-8_12 (SPAdes) (version 2) | ecosystem: Environmental > Aquatic > Marine > Intertidal zone >...
CCCGCCACGACGAGCACCCCGTGATCGGGGTGCAATTCCACCCCGAGTCGATCCTGACACCGGATGGGGGGCGCCTGATCGAGAACGTGCTCGTCTGGGCGATGCGGCATCACGCGGGGGCGCGCGCGTAGCTGCCCGGCTCCGCGTACTCCATCGCGCCGGTTCTCTCAGGGCGATCGGCGCGGCCGCCCAGCTGCCGCTGAGCGTCACCGCCGGATGCGTGCCTGCCACCTTGGAGAGCAGGCGGGTCAGCGCCGCCAACCGTCTCGACGGTCGCACCTGCGTTGCTCCGCCCGAGCGTTCTTCCCGTCGCTGGTCGGGGCACGGTTTGCCACAGTACATTCAATCTGCCGCTTGTGCCGGGCGTCTCCCTCGGAGGTTCCGCCCATGAAGGTCGCCGTCATCCACAACCGCGATCGCGCGGGTGTCATCAACGTCTTCGGTCCCCAGAACAGAGAGCGCTACAACCCGAAGACCGTTGAGCGCGTCGCGTCCGCTCTCGAGCAGGGCGGGCACACCGTTCGCGTCATCGACGGCAACATGCATGTCGTCGAGCAGCTGCGGGACTTCATGCCCCGGGTGATCGGTGGTGAACGGCCGGGCATGGTGTTCAACATGGCGTACGGGATCCAAGGGGTCAGTCGCTACACGCACCTGCCCGCCATTTTGGAGATGCTCGGCGTGCCCTACGTGGGGTCGAACCCGATGGCGCACGGGCTGGCGCTGGACAAAGTCATCGCGAAGATCGTGTTTCAGAATGCCGGACTTCCAACGCCGGCATTCTGGAACTTCGCGTCTCCGGACGATCACTTCGACGACCTCGTCTTCCCGGTGATCGTCAAGCCCAAGATGGAAGCGGTCTCGTACGGGATTCGGGTCGTCGACAACGAGTCCCATCTGCGGGACGCGGTCAAGCATATCATCGACGAGTTCCGCCAGCACGTGCTGGTCGAGCAGTTCATCCCCGGGAGGGAGTTCGCCGTCGGACTCCTGGGGAACGGCCCACCCGAAGTGCTGCCCATCGTGGAGATCGATCTCGCGGGCGATCCCAACGCGATCCAGACGGCCATGGACAAGCTGAAGCGACCCCGCGAGAAGATCTGTCCGGCGGTGATCTCGGAGGAGAAGGCCGAGGAGGTTCGGAATCTGGTCCGGCGGGCATTTCGATCCCTGGAGCTGTTTGACTTCGCCCGTGTCGATCTGCGCATGGATGCTGAGGGCAATCTCTACACTCTGGAGATCAACTCCATGGCGAGCCTCGGCCTCACGGGTGCATACGTGCACGCCGCGAAGACGGCGGGGTACACCTACGAGAGCTTGATCAATCGGATCCTCGACGTTGCCGCCATGCGGTACTTCGGCCACGCTGCCGCCGCGGAGTCGGGAGAGGGCGGCACGGGGCAGGGGACCAAGCCGCTCAAGCTTTCGACACGCGTCCGCTCGTATCTGCGGGCGCAAGCTCCGACCATCGAGGAGTCGGTGCAGCGCATGGTGGAGATGCGCTCGCCGGCAAGCGATGTCGAAGGGGTGAACGCGTTGGGTGAGTGGATCACCGGTCAGTTCAAGCAACTCGGCTTTGCGCTGCGCAGCATTCCGCGAGTGGGCGTTGGGAACGTGCTGTACTTCTACAATCACGACGGTGACGAGCGCGATGTGCTGCTCCTCGGCCATCTGGACACGCCGATTCCCACCGGTGGGTTCGTGCCGTTCCGCGAGGCCGGCAGCCGAGTGTACGGCACCGGTGTCGCCGAGAACAAGGGTGGCATTGCCGTGGCACTCGCGGCGCTCCGGGCGCTCCGCTACGCCCGGAGCGTGCGTCAGATCCGGTGCGGAGTGCTGCTCACCAGCGACGACTCACGCAATGGCGCCGCCGCGCGTGGTGTCGTGGAGGAGTTCTCCCAGGGGACGCGCTATGTCATTGGTCTCAAGGGAGGCGGCCAGGACGGTGGTGTGGTCACGAGCCGTGCCGGTCGTGGCACCTACCGACTCGAGGTCGCGCAGCCCGCAAGGCGACAGGCTGCGGAGACCGCGGTGCTGACGCACCTCTACCGACGCGTGAAGGCGATGGAAGCGTTCTCGGACGCCGACGCGGGGCTCCAGGTGGCGCTCCGTCGGCTCGAGCTGGATGCCCCCTTCGGTCGGACACCGGAGAAGGCGGAGGCTATAATCTCGGTGCGGTTCAACCGGCTCGAAGACGGCGAGCGGGTCGAGCGGGAGATCCGTACGCTGGCGACCCGGCGGTCGTCCAAAGGGCTTCGCCTGCGAGTCACCGGGAAGATCCATCGGCCCCCGCTGGCAGCAAGCAAGGAGCGGCTCGCCTTGTTCGCGGAAGTCTCCAAGATTGGCCGACGCCTGCACGTACCGGTGGCCGCTACCCATCGGTGGCATTCGGCAGACATCTGCTTCGTGCCCGAGGCCGTGCCGGCCCTCGACGGGATGGGCCCCGTGGGGTCCGGCGAGCGCACGCAGGGCGAGTACATCCTGCGCAGCTCGTTGGTGGAACGCGCAGCGTTGCTCGCGATGGTCATGCACCGCTGCGTCAAGATGGACGTCGCGTGAGAATCGGCCGCGTGGAGGGCACGTTTCGGCCCACTGCCGACGCCAAGTGTGCGGAGGCGTCGGGGGGGATGGTCGCCACCGCCTTCCCAGAGGCGACCAATGCCGGGGTGGAGATGCTGGCACAGGGCGGCAACGCCATCGACGCTGCGTGTGCCGTGGGATTCGCACTGGGCGTGTGTGAACCGCAGGCGAGTGGGCTGGGAGGACAGACCATGGGGCTCGTGCACTTCGACGGCCGAACCTTTGCCGTAGACGGCTCGAGTCGGGCACCCTCACTGGCACATCGGTCGCAGCTCGCGGAGCCACACGCGCGCCGCGTCGGGTATCGTGCGACGACCGTCCCCAGTACGCCCGCCACGTACGGATGGCTGCACCGTCAGTACGGACGGCTCGACTGGCACACGGTGCTGGGCCCCGCGATTCGCATCGCCCGTGACGGGTACCGGATCACGCAGCTCCAGCACGGTCTTCAGGCTCGAGAGCGCGAGAGCTTCTTCAAGGTCCCGTCACACTCCGGCGCTCGCTACTTCCTGAATCCGACGGGCGAGCCTCGGGCGGTGGGCAGCCGCTTCACGCAACCAGAGCTCGCCGGCGTTCTCGAACTCGTCGCAGCGCAAGGCGTCGAGGCGTTCTACCGAGGGGACATCGCCGACCAGATTCACGCGGACATGGCGGCCAATGATGGACTCCTGCAGGCGGACGATCTCGCGCTGATCCCGTGGCCCGTCGAGCGACGCCCGCTTGCTCGGCGCTACCGTGGCTACCTGATCAAGACCATGCCGCTGCCGGGCTCTGGTCGCACCTTGCTCCTCGTGCTCTTGATGCTGCATCACTTGAAGTCGGCGTTCGTAGGTGGACGGGCACCCGAGCGCTATCACTTCCTGGCCGAGACCTTCAGAAAGGCATTCCTGCAGCGGCAGGATCTGCCGTTCGATCCCAACAGCTACCCACAGCGGGGGGACAAGCCGATGCTGAGCAGAAGGTTCGCGCAGGATCTGGCCGCCAGCATCGCAGACGAGATGGATGTGCACCTTCCCCTCGAAGATCCTGAGGGAGCAGAGGTGGGCGAGACCACCCATTTCTCGCTCATGGACCGGGATGGCAACACGGCGACCATGACCCAGTCCATCGAGCTCGTCTACGGCTCCAAGGCGGCTGCGGACGGTCTCGGGTTCCTCTACAACAACTACATGATGGCCTTCGAGCTGGAGAATCCGGCTCATCCGTACTACTTGCGGCCGAATGCCGTACCCTGGTCGAGCGTGACCCCCTCCATCGTGTTCCGCCGCAAGCAGCCGTGGCTCGCGACGGGGTCCCCAGGCTCGGAACGCATATTCTCCGCCGTGACACAATTCTTGGTGGCCGTCCTCGATGGATCCGCACCGATCAGCGCCGCGGTCGACGAGCCGCGCATCCACTGCTCGATTGGCGGCCGGGTGAGCTACGAGGCTGGCCGCATCGCACCGGAGGTCGTGAGCTACCTCGAGCGGTTGGGGTACGTGCTCGCTCCTCGTGAGCCGTATGCGTTCTATCTCGGGTGCGTGCAGGCGGTGCTGCGTCGGCAGACCGGGTCGGGGTTCCAGGGTGTCGCCGATCCTCGGCGTGACGGGGTAGCCCAAGGTCCAGTCTGAGCATGCTGCCGGTTCTCCTCTCGATCCCCCACGGTGGCACACAGGTCCCCGAGGAGGTGCGCGACCGCATCTGCATTACACCGCGTGATCTGTTCGACGACAGTGATCCGTGCACCGTGGACATCTACGACCTCGGCTCCGAGGTGCGGCACGTCGTCACGTGCGACATCGCCCGCGCATTCGTCGATGTGAACCGGGCCCCCGACGATCGGCCGCCGCAGAATCCAGACGGCGTCGTGAAGACAGCCACCTGCTTCAGCCGACCGATCTACCTGCCGGACCGTGAGTTGGACGGCGCGATCACCGGACGGCTCCTGACGCGATATCACGCGGCATATCACGACCGCCTGCGCGCGGCAGCAGCGGATCCCGACATCGCGCTCGCGCTCGACTGCCACTCCATGCTGCCCGCTGCACCGCCGATCAGCAGTGATCCGGGGCGGCCTCGCCCGCTCTTCTGTCTCAGCAACCGTGACGGTGCGACGGCGCCGAACGACGTGTTGACGCAGCTCGCCGCGGGAATCAGTCGAGCCTTCGACATCTCCGTGGCACAGATCGGTCTGAACGATCCGTTCAAGGGTGGGTACGTCACCCAGCGGCACGGCGGTGGCCGGCTGCCGTGGATTCAGGTGGAGATGAGCCGTGCGCTCTACCTCGCAGGTACGTGGTTCGACGCAGACCGGTTGCGTGTCGATCCCGCGCGACTCGCTGAGCTGCGAGAGCGATTCCGAGCGGCCTTGCGATCGTTGAGTTTCTGACCCCCTGCTCGTACACGGCCCTCGTGGCGGGTGGCACACGGGCGCGCAGCGGCGGCAGGTGTTCCACCGGGCGTCGAGCCTCGGACGGCTCACGACCGGTTCGGCTCACGCGCACTGCCTATCGTGCGGGAGCCATTCCATTTCTGACCGACCAGGTAATGCGGGAGGATACGAGTTCCCGCTGATCGGAGTGACAAGGAGGATTCCGATGCCCGAGATGCCTTGGCTGTCCGAGCTCACCGCACGGCTGCAGGACTTCCTTCCCGAACTCCTCGCGGCCGCCGTGTTGGTGCTCGTGGGCCTGCTGGTCGCGCTGGCCGTCCGATTCCTCGCCGGGCGCCTGTTGACCCGGCTGCTCGAGCGGGCGCGAAGGCGAGCCGAGTTCCGCGAGACCGTCGACGAGCCGGAGGTGCACTCGACCATCCCGATGATCGTTGCCGGGTTCGTGTTCTGGGTGACGTGGCTGTTCTTCGTGTCGGCTGCGATCGAATCGCTGGGCTTCACGGTCGTGACGGACGTCCTGAGCCGTGTGACCTACTACTTGCCAGATGTGTTCGCCGCCATCGTGATCGTGCTGGCCGGAGGCATCATCGCGCGGGTCGTTCAGCGGGCGGCGATCGAAGGGGCACGGTCGGCGGGCGTGCTTCAGGCCGAGCGGGTGGGGCGAGCGGCACAGCTGATGGTCTTGGTCGTCTCGGTGCTGGTGGCACTGGATCAGATCGGGATCGACGCGCAGTTGCTCATGATCCTCATGGCCGTGCTCGTAGCGGCGACGTTCGGGAGCGCCGGACTCGCCTTCGGCCTGGGCGCGCGCGTAGCCGTCGGGAACATCATCGCCTCCCGCTACGTCGCCCAGATGTACCGGGTCGGCCAGACCGTGCGGATCGGCGAGATCGAGGGCGAGATCCTCCAGACCACGCCGACCGCGGTGCTGCTTGCGACGGCTGAGGGTCGCATGCTCGTTCCGGCACGACGCTTCAGTGAGGAGCCGTCGCTGCTCCTCACTCAGGAGTGATCCGCATGCGCCCCGAGGACGTCTGTGCCCGCCGGTTCGTCGAGACCCACCCCGAAGACGCTGCGCGTCTGATCGAGCAAGCGCCGCTCTCCGCGGCGGCGCCGTTTCTCGAGGGGCTGTCGCCGCGCGCCACCGCCGGCGTGATGGAGCGGATGAACCCTGCGGTGGGAGCCCACTGCGTCGCGAACATGAGTCCAGACCGCACCGCAGCCGTGATGACGCTCCTCGCCCCAGCGGTTGCCGCGGCCTTGCTCCGACGGACGGCACCGGACTGGCGTGCCGAACTCTTGCCGCGTCTTCCGGATGAGCTGGCAGCGCGCATCGGGCGACTGCTCTCTTATCCCGAGGGCACCGTCGGCTCCGTCACGGATCCGGGCGTTCTGGCGCTGTCGGGGGATGCCTCGGTCGGCGAAGCGTTGCGGCACGTGCGGCGGTTTCACACCGCGGCACACCATCATGTGTACGTGGTCGATCGTGCGCAACATGTGGAAGGGGTCGTGCACCTGCGTGCGCTCGTGGGGAGCCGTCCGCGAGATCCACTCGCCGACGTGATGCAGCCGATGCGCGCCCAGCTCACGGCGCGGAGTCGCCTCGTCACGGCGGCCGCCCACCCCGGGTGGCGAGAATTCGACGCGCTGCCCGTGGCGGATGAGTCAGGCGTGCTGCTCGGGATGGTGCGGCACCGGCAGATACGCCAGCTGGATACACCGCCAGGACCAGGCGGCTTCGCGAGCGCGCTCGTCGGCCTCGGCGAGCTCTACTGGTTGACGCTGTCGTCCTGGCTGCCGGTCGGTGCAACCGCGCACGCCGATCGCGCGACGTCCCTGCCTGCGAGAGGAGCACCTGGACATGACTAGCGGGGACCAGCTGTCACGCATGCTCACGAGGCGGTATGCGGCACTCTACCCGGACGAGCTTGCCTCCTTGGTGGAGACACTCCCGACCGCCGAGACAGTGGCGCTGCTGCGCCAGGTCTCGCTGGCCGATGCCGCCGCCATCGTCGGACGGCTTCTGCCCGATGCCGCGGCCGATCTGTTCGAGGAGCTCCCTCCCGAGGAGTTCAGCCGGCTCGCGCTCCTGCTGGATCCTGGGAGGACGGCGAGTGTGCTCGCTCGCGTACCCACTGAGCGGCGGGCCCGTCTGTTGGCATCGCTCGACCGCGGCCCGGCCCAAGAATTGGCCACCCTCATGGCGTACGCGCCGGACAGCGCGGGTGGCATCATGGATCCTCGCGTCACGACGTTCCGGCCCGACTCCACGGTGCGGAATGCGGTGAAGCGCATCAGGCAACTGGGGAGCAAACGAATTTCCGACGTCTTCCTCGTCGATGACGACGGTGTGCTCATCGGCGCCGTGACCTTGCAGGATCTCGTTGCAGCGGAACCGAGCGGCAGGCTCGTCGATCTCCGAGCGCCGCAGACCGTGCGTGTGCAAGCGATGGCGTCGCGCGACGAGATCATCGACCTGTTCGAACAGAGCCGTGCCGCGAGCGTTCCGGTCGTCGATTTCGACGGCCACGTGCTGGGAGTGATCCGGCAGGCGGAACTGGTCGCGGCCGTGCAGACGGAAGCAAGCGCCGATGTGCAGACCATGGTGGGAGCAAGCAAGGACGAACGCGCCCTCTCGGGGATCGCGTTTGCCGTCAGGCGTCGGCTGCCGTGGCTCCATGTGAATCTCGGCACCGCGTTTCTCGCCGCCGCGGTCGTCGGGCTGTTCGAGGGGACCATCGCGCGATTCACGGCCCTTGCCGTACTGCTGCCGGTCGTGGCGGGGCAGTCCGGCAATACCGGCGCGCAAGCACTGGCGGTCACGATGCGCGGTCTCGCGCTCCGGGAGATCCGTACGACGCACTGGTGGCGGGTCGCGTTGAAGGAAGTCGGCGCCGGCGCCGTCAACGGGGCCGCCGTTGCCTTGATCACCGGGGCGGCGGTGTACGTTTGGAGTCGTTCGATCGGTCTTGCCGGGGTGATCATGACGGCCATGGTGCTCTCGATGACGATCGCCGGCCTCGCGGGTGCCTCGGTGCCGATCGTGCTCGCAAGACTGGGGCAGGACCCGGCGCAGGCCTCGTCGATCGTCCTCACGACCATCACGGACATCATAGGCTTCTTGAGCTTCCTGGGGCTGGCAACGTTGGCGGCGGGACTGCTCTGAGCGCAGGACCACGTCACATCTCGCCGTGCCCCGTGCCGACAGTGCGGGAGGGACACGGCCCTGCGGGTCTGCCGTGAGCCTAGTCCGGCAGCGCGAACGTGTGCCGGTAGTCCGCCATGCAGGCCGAGTCCGGCGCGGTCGAGGGATCGGCGAGGAACGCCAGCATCATCGTGAGCGCGCAGTCCCCGACATCCACCGGGGCGTGGGCGACGCCCTCGAAGATGAAGACATGACTGTTCGCCAATCCCGACGCGAGCCGGGCGAGGTCGTCCTTCGGAATGACGTGATCGAGGGCACCGTTCAGGATCAACGTCGGCGCGTCCGACACGAGGGGCTCGGTGGTTTCCCAGCTCGTGCGCTCGTCCTTCCACAGCTCGCGGGAGGCTTCCATCAGGTGCGGCGAAAAGAACAGGGCCAGCCCGTCGACGAACGGCTGATATCCGTCCGGCACCGGCTCGACCGCTGCGGTGAAGTCGGGATTGGCGGCGACCAAGGCAGTGTACCCGAGCGCATACGCAAAGCGGGGCATGGGGAAGAAGATGCCCGGGTCGTTCTGGATTTCGGTGTAGTCCCCGTGCGAGAGCCGGTCGAGCGAGCGGACGATCTGCGTGTTCCCGTACAGAGAGACGAACGTCCACGATGCGATCTTGTCGCCGTTCAGGACGAGCGTGGTACTGTCGCCGGTGATCGGATTCGCGACCCTCACCTCGACCGGCGCGGTATTGAGCTCGGAGAGCAGGTGCAGGAACCGCACTTCGGCGTCCGGATACGCGGCCGCGCAGGCAGCGTCCGCTTCGCACATCGTGAAGTAGGTCTGCAGTGACCGGGCGGCGTTCAGGAACATCTCCTCGAACAGTGTCGGCCCGTCCGGGACCGCCGCGTTCAGGACCACGGCCCGCAGGCGGTCCGAGTAGCCACGCAAGACGTCCTGCGCCACCATCGTGCCCGCCGATGTGCCGAAGAGATTGAACTGGCCGTACCCGAGCTCGGTCAGCACGAAATCGATGTCCGCCGCCATCTCGACGTGGTTGTACGCCGGCAGATCGATGCCTTCGTCGACGAACCGTGCCTGCGTGCGCCGCATGGCGTCGAGGAGGCGAGCGTTTGCCTCCGGGCCGCTGACGTCCTCGCCGACCATGGTCAGCTGTTCCTCGAACACCTCGTCGGCCACCAGGTTTGGCACCGAGTGATAGAGGCCGCGCAGCTCGATGAGCACGACATCGCGCTGGGCCAGCAGGGCCTCGCCCAGCGGACTGGCCAGTACGGGAAAGAACCCCTCGAAGTTGGAGTCGCCGGGCCCGCCGTTGTTCAGCACGAGCGGGTCGGCAGCGGCGTCCGGATTCGGGCTCTTGAATTGCGCCACGGCGAGCTCGATCACCGGGCCCTGCGGGCGTGCGTGGCGCTCCGGAACGCTGATGAGCGCGCAGGTGACGTCGCGCTCCGCTGGCACCGGCAGCGGGCATTCGATCGCCTCGGAGCGACCGATGGCGGGGTTCGGGGCGGGCGCGCATGCTGCCAGCGCCACCATGGGCATCAGCAAGAAGATTGACCGGACGCGCAGTGCCATACCAGAGCTCCCCTCGATGGAGGCGGTGGTCAGTGCCAACGGGTGCCGCAACTCGGGAGGTGGGACCGGCAGCCTGCGGGGGCTTTCTCCGCAGGGTTGCCCTGCCTGCCGGCCAAAGGTAGAAGCCGGGCCACCAGCCAGCCAGGTTGCGGATCGCAGCCGCATGTCGCTGAAACCGCCCCGCGACCGCTGCCGTAGAGCGGTGGTCCGCGCGGGAGATATCGCATGGCATTGCCGGTCACCGGGACTACGCGCCGCGAGGCGTGGTGGGCGCTGGGGTACGTCGCCGTTTACCTGGCGTATCTCACCGTGGCGCTCGAGTCGGAGCTGCTCCATTGGGTGACGCTGGTCGTGCTGCCCGTGGTGCTCGTCCGATTGCTGCGCTCGCCTGAGAGGCGACGGCTGCCGGCCGTTCTCGGGTCGTTCGGTCTGCGGCGCGGCAATTTGTGGCGCGGTGTCGGATGGGCCGCGCTGGCGGCGGTCGCCATTGGGGTCTTTCAAGGTATGGGCGGCTCGAGCCACGCCCAGGAGATCAGGGACGTCGTGCGGTCGGGACGCGTACTCTGGGCCCTGCCCGTGGCGTTCCTCGCCATGCTGCTGACGGCGGGATTCACCGAGGAGTTCTTCTTTCGCGGCTTTCTACAGACCCGGCTCACGGTGCTGTTCGGCTCCAGACTCGTCGGCCTGCTTGCATCGGCACTGCTCTTCGGTGTGTACCATGTGCCATACGCGTATCTGCACCCGAATTGGCCGACACACGGTGACCTCGGTGCCGCGATCGGATCAGCCATGGGACAGGGGGGCATTGCCGGCCTGCTGCTGGGCGCACTCTACCTGGTGAGCCGAGGTAACCTGCTCGCGTGCGTCGTGCTGCACGCAGGTGTCAATGCCGCGTGGGTCATGACCATGATCAAGTTCGGCGGATAGCGCGCCGGACGTATGCGCCTCATCGGCCCAGACCGTCCATCGCTCCCCCGCGTACCGGGCCGCGCGGTCGTTCCAGTCTTGCGCTAGTGCCCAGGTCGGCGAAACGCGGCCGTTCGCCGCAGCCCCAGCGGCGCAACGCACCGCATGAGCGTGACACGGTTCCCACTGTTGCCACGGAGACGACGACATGGATCGCATGCAAAGAGACATTCGCTTCCTCAAGGCCTATGCGGTGCTGGCGACCACCCTGTGCGCCATACTGTTGCTCACGGGATTCACGGGGCTGCACGGGCGTCAGACCTTTGCGGAGATCGACGTAGAGCGCATCAACATCGTGGAAGCCGATGGGACGCTCCGCATGGTCATCTCGAATCAGGAGCGACAGCATCCGGGCATCGTCAACGGCAAGGTGATCGAGCGTAGCAGCCCCCGCCCGCCCGGAATGATCTTCTTCAATCATCTGGGTGACGAGATGGGCGGGTTGATCTTCGGCGCGAACGGCGAGCTCGGTCACTTCGGATCGCTGACGTGGGACAAGGTGCGCAACGATCAAACGATCGGATTCCGGCACCTCGAGGGTGACGACGGCGCCTACTCCACGGGTCTCGAGATGTGGCAGCAGCCGAACATCCCGGCCGACGTCATGATGGCCCGCTACGACAGCGCGGCTGCCGTGAGCGACCCGGAGGGGCGCGCGCAAGCGATTCGGGACCTACAGGAGCAAGGGCAGCTGACCACGCGACGGCTCTTTTTCGGCAAGGGCAGGAATGACGCGATGCTGCTCGACATGCGTGATGTGGAAGGGAGAACCCGGATCCGGATGTCCGTCGGACCCGACGGCACGCCGTCCCTCGAGTTTCTCGACGAGTCCGGCGGCGTGGTGCACGCGGTGCCGGAGCGGTAGCCGACCGCAGATGGAGGGCGCCGAGTGTCCACCGCACGCGGGGCGTTCTGCGTCGCCCGGATGGCGCCGCGCTGGCACGTCCGGTCCTCGGTGCGTCCTGTGCGGGTGAGGTACGCGGGAGGTCGTCTTACGTTGGGTCGTACGCCGGTGCCGGTTGGGAACTGGAGAGCGTGCCGCCGGTGAGCGCGACCAGGGCGGCGAGCGACCGCCGAAGGTCATCCAGATCACGCGCATTCTCCTTGATGCCTCTCGCGGAGAGGGCGAGCGTGTGCGCCACCTGCTTCGGGTCGGTCCCCGCCGCGGCGTGGGGCGCGATCACCGATGCGAGTAGCGTCTCGAGCTCACCATAGGCCCGATCGATCACGTCCTGGCTGAACGCCTGCGTGCACTCGAGCAGCTCCCTGGCATCGGGCGACTGGTGGACCAGCTCGTACGCCCGCACGACCCAGATCTCGAACACCTGCTCGAGCTTCTCGGCCACCGATCCGGGACCGGCGACACGCTCGCGAATCTCGGCGAGCGCCTGCTCCATCAGCTCCCGGGCGACCGCGTTGAACACTTCCTCCTTGTTCGCAAACGCCGCGTACAGCGTCGGTCGGGAGATCCCCGCCTCGGCAGCAAGATCGCTCATCGTGACCCGCCGGAAGCCGTACCGCATGAAGGCGGAAGTTGCCGCTCTGATTATCTGATCGCGGTGTTTCTCGTTCATACTTAAAGCATTGACAAGACGCGTAAATCTGTCAACGTTGACAACGAGACAGTAAGTGTAAAGCAGTCATTTGGCCGGCTTGCCAAGGAGCTACGAGTTGGCCGCATCCTCTGGATGCAGTGCCGACGAGCGCCGTCGCTTCCGTCCGTGCTCCGGTGCCGACCGACGACACCACGCACAGGAGTGATGCAGCATGAGGTGGACCTACGACGACATCCCCGCGCAGACGGACAGGACCGCCATCGTGACCGGTGCGAACACCGGGATCGGGTACGAGACGGCGCGGGCGCTCGCGCACAAGGGAGCGCGGGTAATCCTCGCGTGCCGCAGCCGAGCGAAGGGTGAGGCGGCAACCGCGCGCATCGCCGCCGAGCATCCGCGCGGCAGCGTGGCGTTCGCGGCGCTCGATCTGGCCGATCTCGCTTCCGTTCGAGCGTTTGCCGAGGAGTTCACAGGCACGCACGAGCGGCTGGATCTCCTCATCAACAACGCCGGGGTGATGGTTCCGCCCGAGAGCGCGACCAAGCAGGGCTTCGAGCTGCAGTTCGGCGTGAATCATCTCGGCCACTTCGCGCTGACCGGACTGCTGCTCCCCGTGTTGCGGGCGACACCAGGCGCCCGCGTGGTCACCGTGTCCAGTGGGGCTCACCGGATGGGTGCGGTGACCTTCGACGATCTCCACTTCCGCAGGCGCGGCTACCGGCCGTGGCCGGCGTACGGCCAGAGCAAGCTGGCGAACCTGCTGTTCACTTTCGAGCTCCAGCGCCTATTCGACGCCGAGGGTCTCGATGTAATCGCCGTGGCGGCTCATCCGGGGTGGACCGGGACGGACCTCCAGCGCCACGTGTGGTACGTGAGCGCGTTGAATCGGGTGTTCGCGATGTCACCCGAGCAGGGGGCGTTGCCGACCCTCCGCGCGGCGACGGCGTCGGACGTGCGGGGCGGGGACTACTACGGCCCTCACGGCTTCAGAGAATTGCGGGGCTATCCGGTGCGGGTCGGAACCTCGGATGCCGCCCGGAACGCGGACGATGCCGCCCGTCTCTGGCAGGTGAGCGAGGAGCTGACCGGCGTACGGTACCTCGGCACCGCGGGAGCCGCCGTGTAACACGCGCCGGGTGTCCCCGTACGCCGGAGAGCCGAGTGGCTGCTCACGTCGGCTCTCGTGCCGCGTACCGTCCCTGGTGCGGCAGAGCGTCGCCGCTACCGTAGCATCTCCGCGATCGTCGGTCGGGTCCGCTCGAGCCGCTCGTAGTCGAGTTCCAGACCGTACGGCCCCAGCGCCGCTCCCACCATGTCGTAGATGCCCTTCATGGCATCGAACGGAGCGGTGACGACGTCGAGCGCCGTCGAGCCTGCGTTGTTCCGAATGCTCCTGTCGGCGCCGGCGGCGAGCAGCGTTTCGACGATCTCGGTGCGGCAGAAGAACGCTGCGGTGATGAGCGCGGTGGACCCGTCGTTGTTGCGCTGGTCGATGTCGGCCCCCGCCGCGATCAGCGCCTTGGCGACCTCGGTGTGACCGAAGGTCGTTGCGGTAATCAGCGGACTCGAGCCCCCGGAGGGCTCCCGCGCGTTGAGATCGGCCCCGGCGGCAATCAGTTCCCGAGCGGCCTCGAGATTCCCCTGCATGGCCGCCTGGTGCAGACCGGTGCCCGACGGTGTCTCCCGCGACGAGGGCTGGGCCACACCGAGCGTCTCATCCAGCATCTGCACGAGCTCGTCTCGCGAGTAGGAGAACCGGTGCCCTTCGTTCAGCTCCACCACCTCGCGCAGGGCCTGTCGGATCGTCATGGCCGCCTCGCCCTGGGTCGGCACGACCATGTAGCGGCGCTTCGGCGTATCGCTGGTGAGGAAATCGAGCGCTGCCAAGGCAACGTCGTCGGGCTCGTCGTACTGGGAGCGATCGAGCGGCCCGCTGGAGGCCATGGCGAGCATCGACCCGTACCTGGAGCCCTCTGCCGAATAGCCGGTTTCCCGCATGCGCGCGACCATGTTCGCCGTGATCTGCGACTTGTAGTTGCCGGGCTCTACGGCGGCGACCGCGATGCCGAAGCGGTCCAACTCGGCGGCCAACGCGTCGACGTACGCCTCGACACCGTGCTTGCTCATGCTGTATGGCCCGATGAACGGCCCGGACAGGATCCCCGCGATGGAGCTGACCGTCATGACGCGGCCGCGGCTCTCGATCAGCAGGTCGGCGAAGGCCTTGGTCACGCGGTAGGGTCCGAACAGATTCGCATCGAGCTGAAACTGCACGTCCTCTTCCGACAGCTCGATGAGCGGGCCCATGACGGCGACGCCCGCGTTGTTGATCAGCCCGTAGAGGCCGCGGCCCTCCGCCTGGATGAGCTCCACCGCCGCGTCGATCTCGTGCTGGATGGTCACGTCCAGTCGGACGGCCATGACGTTCTCCATCGCGTTCAGCCGCTCGAGGTCCTCGGCCTTTCGCGCGCCCGCATAGACGAAGAACCCGTTCTCTGAAAGGACCTCGGTCATGCGGAGCCCGATCCCGGAGCTCGTTCCCGTCACGAGCACGGCCCGCACATCCTCCGCTTCCTGAGCGGCGGCCGGGTGCAACACGATCGCAAACGTCATCACAACCATCACGAGCAAGGTGCGGGTGCCGCGGGCGGACGCGAGCATTCGGCGTACCATCGATCCTCCTCTATTCCTGATGGATGGCGGGACGAGTCTGGCGCTAATACTAGGGCAGTGCCGGGGTCGGGGCCAACCAAGCCTCTCGGGCAACGCCAGCCTGGCTCGTGGTATGAAGGGTGGATCCGGCTTGCTCCCGGCGCATCGCGCGCGCCACATTCCCCCCGTGCATCGACTTCGTGCCCGTCGAGGTCTCCGATCGGTCGTGATGGCGAGCGCAGGTCGCATGCCCGACCGGCCGGAAGCAGCTCTCACAGATGGAGGCTGAGCACCATGTGCAAGCCACTCGTGACTACTACGCCACTCCTGCTGGTGCTCGCCGCCCTCCTGTCTACGGCGTGCACCAGCCCTCCACCGGACTATCTGAACGAGTCGCAGAGCGAATTCGATGCCCGCATGGAGTGGTGGCGCGACGCGCGGTTCGGGATGTTCATCCACTGGGGTCCCTATGCGGTCCCCGCGGGCGTGTACCAGGGCCAACCCGTGGAGGGCATCGGGGAGTGGATCATGAACACCGCGCAGATCCCGGTCGCCGAGTACGAGGAGTACGCGAGGCAATTCAACCCGGTCGAGTTCGATGCGGTGGAGTGGGTCCGCATCGCCAAAGATGCCGGCATGAAGTACATCATCATCACGTCCAAGCATCACGACGGGTTCGCGCTGTGGGACTCCGAGGTCTCGGGCTACGACATCGTGGACGTCACGCCGTTCGGTCGTGACGTCTTGCGGGAGCTCGCCGATGCCGCCGCCAAGGAGGGCATCCGCCTGGGCTTCTACCACTCCATCATGGACTGGCACCACCCCGACGCACAGGCACCGCACTACCCCACCTACAACACGCGCGAGAAGAGCAACCCGAACTTTCCTGCCTACGTCGACCGCCATCTCGAGCCGCAGGTTCGTGAGTTGGTGACCGGCTACGATCCGGCCGTGCTGTGGTTCGACGGCGAGTGGATTCCCGAGTGGACGCACGAGATGGGCCTGGACATGTACACCATGGTCCGATCGTTGAAGCCGGACATTCTCGTCAACAACCGGGTGGACAAGGGGCGGCAGGGCATGCAGGGCATGAACCGAAGCGACCAGCAATACGCGGGCGACTTCGGGACACCGGAGCAGGAGATCCTCGAGGGAACCTCGACGTTCGATTGGGAATCCTGCATGACGATGAACGACACGTGGGGGTACAAGTCGACCGACGACAACTGGAAATCAGCCGAGACGCTGGTGCACAACCTCGTCGACATCGTCGCGAAGGGCGGCAACTACCTGCTGAATGTCGGCCCCACGGCCGAGGGACGCATACCTCCGGCGAGCGTCGAGCGCCTGCGCGAGATGGGCGAGTGGATGGCGGTCAACGGGGATGCCATCTACGGTAGCCGGCTGTGGGCGCACTACGAAGACGGCGACACCGTCAGGTATACCAGTGCGGGAGGCCACGTCTACGCCGTGAGCCTGGAGTGGCCTGGCCGTCAGCTCACCCTGCGGCGCGTCGAGCCCGACGCCGGCTCCGAGATCCACCTGCTGGGCTACGACCGACCGCTGGACTGGTCGTACGATACGGCCGGAGGTCTGACCATCACGCTCCCCGACGCCCTCCAGGATGCGAGTGTTCGGCCCGGCAAGTACGCGTATGCCTTCCGAATCGCGGGTGGCCCGGTTGGGGGGAACGGCCACCCGTAGCGAGCGCTCCCTCACCGGAGTGCCCCGATGCCGTTCGTCGTCGATCGGCCGTTCGTGTTCGTGATCCGCGAGAAGTACTCGGGCACGGTGCTGTTCATGGGGGAGGTGATGGATCCAACGGTCGGGTGACGACGATCTCGGCTGCGGACGGCGGCAACGCGGAAGAAAGACCACCACCGCCCTACCGCGTTACAGCAGGTACGGGATGAGGGCCTTCCGCTCGGAGGGGTAGTCCGCAAATCGCTCTCGATACCAGGCGTGGTGTCGCAGCGCTCGCGGCACGAGGTTGGCCGCGGTATATAGCGCGAATGCGAGACCGGCCATCGACCAGGTGGCGACAGCCCACCCGGTCCACTCTACCATCTCGCACAGGTAGTTGGGTGCGGAGACCCAGCGAAAGAGGCCGCCACGTGGAACCGCGTATCCGCCGTCGCCAGGCTTCCGCAGGTTCCTGAGGATCGCGTCCGAATGGAGGTTGCCGAACCAGCCGGCGAGGAAGAGCGTCGCACCCACGAGGAATCGCGGATCGGTGAGCCACAGACTCCGGTAGCTCCCGAGATGTCCGATCCACCGGGCGTTGACGTAGGCGTTGAGCACATTGAAGCCGACCCCCAGGAGCATGACGAGAACGGGCATCCGGCGCTCGGGTGCTCGCATGCGGAAGGGGAAGACGAACGTCCGGTTGAGATAGTGGACCTGCCACAGACTCAGGAGGACCACGGGCGCCAGCTCGAAGCGATGGTCGCCTGAGAAGAAGATGGCGGTGAACAGGACCACCGCAGGCAGTTCCATGACGATCCAGCCGATCGCCGCCGGAAGCGTCGGGCCCCAGCCAGCGCGTTCGTAGCGACCGTATGGCGCTGCCACGAACAGCAGGACCACACCCGTGATGACCGCAAGCGCGAGTTCGGTACGAACGGCCCAGCCGTGCCACGCGAGCTCGGTCACGCCCGCGCTCCGTCGCTGCGTCGACGCGACGTGCGCAGCATTCCCACAGCGTCGAACCAGCGATACGCGTCGTGCACGGATTCGCGGATCGACCGGGCCGTGTAGCCCAACTCTCTCGCTGCCTTCGCACTGGAGACGGTACGGGCAGCCCGCAACGCAGCCAGCGCTTCGGAGTTGAGTCGTGGCTCCGTGCGGGTGAGTCGGCCCCAGCCGTCGGCGATCGGTGCGAGACCGCGGGCGAGCCACATCGGCACATCGTACCGTGGCGGCGCCACGCCTGTGACTTCTGCGGCGAAGGTGGCAAGCTCCCGTGCGGGATGCCACTCACCCGACAGCAGATAGCTCTCACCGACCCGACCATGCTGCTCCGCCGCGAGGGCACCCGCGCACACGTCTCGCACGTCTACCCAGTCGAAGCCGCCGGGCAGCAGGGCGGGGATCCTGCGGGTTGCGAGGTCCAGCAGCACGCGTCCCGTTCGCGAGGGGCCGTGATCGCCGGGGCCCAGCACCGCCGTGGGATGGACCACGACCGCCGGGAGTCCTTCGGCGATTGCGCTCCGCACGCGCGCCTCGCCCAGGGCCTTCGACCGGTCGTACACGGGGTGCGTCGCCCCAACCCGTGGTGTCGTCTCGTCGATGACGGACCGACCGTCGGTGAGGTCGAAGGCGTGGATACTGCTGCAGTGCACGTAGCGCTCGACGCCGGCTTCGAGCGCGGCTCGCGCCGCATGCTCGGCACCCCGGATATTCGTGTCGGTGACCCGACCGCCGAGGTCACCGGCGAGGGAGATCACCGCGGCCAGGTGGAAGACGGATTCCGCGCCGGTGAACGCGGCCCGCAGCGACACCGGGTCGCGCACGTCTGCCTCGACGAGCTCGACCTCGAGCCCCCGGAGCGCCCGTCGGCTCGAGTGGACCACGGCGCGCACCGAACGGCCCCGCGACAGAAGTTCGCGCACGAGGACGCTCCCGATGAAGCCACTCGCTCCGGTCACCACGGTCGTCATGCCGCGTGCTCTGTCGCTCCTCTCGGGCTCGGAATCCGGAGCCGGCTCTCATCGGTATCCGCCAGGAGCTCGGCGTCCCGAAGCTGCAGACGAATCCACCTATTGTCTACCGGCAGCGGGGAGCCGGAATCGGCGATGCTCCGTGGTGCTCGCCTGCGCGCGCCTGGACGGAACACCAGCCAACTCGGTGGCGCTTGGCGGTGGCACGGACAGTAACGGATGGTCAGCAGTCTGGTCAGGTGGGTGGACTGGTCATGCCGGGTCGGGCGACGACCCGCTCGCCCGCGTGCAGCAGGTGAGCGGCGCCGCCTTGCGGAGGTGGGCTGCCGCTATCGAGACTCAGCCGCCGCCGCCGGCGCAACGAGCGTGAACACCATGACGTGCTGGCGCGGCAGGAAGTCCTCGGTCGTTTGCCACTCGAGGCCGACGGCTGCCATCTCCCTGCGGGCCTGTCGCTCCGTCATCTTGTGGAGCTCCTTGATGGGCACGCTCCGATCCTCACCGCGATACTCCACCAGCACCACGCGGCCGCCCTCCCGGAGACCGGCGACGATTCCCTGCATCATCTCGCGCGGGTGGGAGAACTCGTGATACGCATCCACGAGGAACACCACGTCGACCTGGCCGGCCGGTAGCTTGGCGTCGTCGACGCTCCCTCGGACGAGCTCGACGTTCTCGAGCCCCGCCTCCTCGGCACGACGGGCAACGCGGCGGAGCATCTCGGGCTGGATGTCGACCGCGAGCACCCGCGCGGAGTCGAGGCGCTCCGCCAGGGGGATGGAGAAGTACCCTGAGCCGGCACCGATGTCTGCGTACACGCCGCCTCGCAGGGAGACGAGATAGTCCAAGAGCAGGTCGGTGCGCTCTTCCCGTTCGCGGTCGCTCCGCTCGAGCCAACCGACGCCGCGATGCCCCATGACCTGGGAGATCTCGCGGCCCATGTAGTACTTGCCGATGCCGTCGCGCGTGCGCGTGCCGGTCTGATAGACCCCACCGCCGTCCGAGCCCTGGCCGTTGACCCCGGCACAGCCCATGAGCACGAGCACGGTGGCCAGGACCAGCGGTCCGAATGGAGCCCTCGGCGCCGGCGTATTGATCGGTGTGCTCGGCGACGCATGCCCTCGAGCGCGCCTGCGCGCGACGGCCGGCGCAGCGGACGGCGGGCAACCACCGGCCCGCTCCGTGGACGCGGCGACCCTCACGTCGCGGCCTCGGCCACGAACTCGGCTCCGCTCACGGTTCCAGTAGGATCCTCGAGCGGCCAACCGGTCAGCCGCGCCGTGCCACCACCGGGAAACGAGATCACATCCCCTGCGATGCGCTTCCCGGTGAGCAGATGTTCGACCCACGCTTCGTCGCTCCAGTTCTGGCCCACCAGGGCATCCCCACTCGCCGCGCCGGCGAGGCTCGCGAGGTGCGCATTGGCCTCGACGATCGTGCCACTGGAGTCGAAGGACCCGAGGCCGAACGGTCCTTCACGGTAGAAGGCTGCACACCGGCGTGCGAGGGCCCGGGCGGCGTGCTCGGCCCGTTTGAGATCCGTGACGTCCAGTGCGTGACCGATGACGTACGGATCGCCGAAGGCAGGGATCTTGAGACTGTTGGCATAGGTCCAGTACCGCTGCGCACCATCACGAGCGTTCACGAGCAGGATGCCCGAGTCTCTCCCCACCTCGCGGATGCGCTTCAGGTACGGGCCGACTTCGTGTTGCACCCGTGACGCGACCAGATCTCTGAGGTTCATCCCGACGAGCTCATCCGCGTCGTACCCAACGGAAACGGCAGCAGCTGGATTCACTGCGGTCAAGTGTCCGTCGAGATCGTGGGTGCAAATCAGCCCCTGGCTGTTGTCGACCAACTCTCGATACCGCTGCTCGCTGGCGAGGAGCTTGGCCTCGGCCTCCTTGGCGCGGCTGATGTCACGCACGATCGCCACGACGTCGTCCTTTCCCACGGCGATCATGCGCGCTTCGTAATGACGTGTCCCGCCGCTCTCCGGCAGCTGGTATTCGACGGTCTCTCTGCTCCGCACCGCCAGCGCCCGCTGGATGCCGGCGGTGATGGTCTCGGCGGCATCCAGCGGCATGATCTCATGGATCTTCCTGTGCAGAAACCGGTCCGGTGGCACGTACGTTGTGAACTCGGTGCTCGGGCTGAAGTCGAGAAAGGTCCCGTCGCCGCGGATGCGAAGCACGAGGTCCGGAACGGCCGCGAACAGCACTCGCAGCCGCTCCTCGACTGATCTGTCCTGGTGGGCCATGGGGAACCTCCAGACCGCCGGTCACTCGAATCTTAACCGGGAAATCCCACGGTGGGCGGTTCTCCCATGGACGAGCCTCGTCGAGCGGTATGTCGCCAGGGGGCGCCCCCGACCGCGTCCGGGCGCCGCCCGTACCTGATCTTGCAACCGCGGTGACAGTTCCTACCTTTGGCCCATGGGCGACCCGCCGGAGCGTTCGGTCGAGGAGCGTCTGACTGCGGTCGAAGCCGCCGTTTCCCGGCTGCAGCGTGCGGTCGACGCGCTAACCAGTGCCGGCATGGCACGTGGGCCCGACAGGCCTCCCCTGTCCGGCTCATCCGGTGCCACATTCACGCGGAGCCCCACGTCTTCGCGTCGACAGCAGGCTGACCGCGAGGCACCTCCACGTTCTCCTGCCTTCCCCGCATACGCCGGAACACCTGGAGGAGCCCCGCGAATCCTGGCAGGCCTGCTGCGCCGTGGACCGCAGTTCTGGATCAGCCGGGTCGGCATAGCCCTCCTGCTCGCGGGAGTGGCGTACCTGTTCAAGTACGCGGTGGACCAGGGCTGGCTCACGCCCACGATACGGGTGGCGTTTGGACTGGTGCTGGGTGCAGCATTGGCCGGCATCGGCTTCCGCGTGCGTCGCCGTGAGCGCTGGTTTACTCCGGTCATGCTCGGCGGCGCGGCAGCGACGTGGTACATCACCGGTTTCGCCGCGTTCCAGGTGTTGCATCTGGTCAGCTTCCCGGTCGCCTTTGCGTTCATGGTGCTTGTCACGGTGTTCACGTTCGCCGCCGGCGTTGGGCAGGACGAGCCTGGGCTGGCCGTACTCGCGGCGCTTGGCGGTCTGGGTACGCCGTTCTTCCTCTACACCGACACCGGGTCCGTGCCGGGCCTCATGGCATACACGAGCCTGGTGCTCGTCGGCACCAGTGCGATCTACTTCGCGAAGGGATGGCGGTCCCTGCTGTGGACGACGGCCGTTGGTGGTTGGCTCGTCGTCGCGCTCGGCTTCCGCACCGAGGCGTTCACCGATCGGATCGCCCTGCAGGGTGGGATCACGGTCATCTGGCTGCTGTTCGCACTCGTGCCGGTGGTGCGTGCGCTGCGCGGGCGTGCCGTACCGGCGACCGAGCCAACCCCCGAAGGCCCATATCGGAAGGAGGTGGACCCTCGTCGGCAGGATCTCGCGGTTCTGGTCTTGGGAATGCCGGTGATCGCGCTGTTCACGTCCAGGGCCGTCTGGACCGTCGGCGATACGCTGTGGGGTGCGCTCGCCCTCGCGGCGGCGGGCGTCTACGCCGTCGGCGCGCGATATGTGCGGGGGCAACAGGGGCGCGTGCTTCTCTCGGCAGTACATGCGGTGACGGCCGCCGTTCTGCTGGCAATCGCGAGCGCGCTCCTCTTCGAGGATCACGTGGTCTTCATGTTGTGGGGTATCGAGGCGACGGTGCTGCATCTGCTCGTGCGGCAATGGGCGCTCGACGACGCAGACCCGGCTGAGCGACCGGCGATCGCTCTCGACGTCACCGCGCACATCCTGTATGCGGTCGTCGGCATCTGGATGCTCAACCGGCTCGTGGAACTCGGTCCACCCGAGCGCGCCGTGTGGAATGTCCAGGCCCTCGCGGACATGGCCGTTATCGCGGTGACGCTCGTTGCCGCGACCGCGATTCAGCCGACTGCGGCCCGGTGGTATCGCCTGGCAGCGCATGCCGCCATCCTCGGCTGGCTGGCGCGGGAGTTCAGCCCTCTCCCGGTGGGTGATGGGATCGTAACGGCGACCTGGGGCCTGTACGCGCTGGCGTTGTTGGTCTTCGTGCGTCCCGCACGCAACGTTGCCCTTGGCACGCTGTTCCTCGCCGCAGGGAAGCTGGTGGTCCACGACCTGAGCCAAGTGGAACCCATCTGGCGCATTCTCTTGTTCCTGGGCTTTGGCGGGGTCTTTCTCGCGGTCAGCTACTACTTCACCGATCTCTGGAACGCATCCAGCCGGCAGTCTCTTTCCGACAAGCAATAGAGCTCGAGCGTCAACTCGCGGTCTGTGACGCTGGGGTTGGCCGCGAGGTACCCGTGCGCTGCATCCGGTACGAATGCGGCTCGCGCCGATGATGCGCAGATCGTCGCCGCCCGGGTGATCCTGCGCGCGCGCCTTCCCTCGGACCTCGCGAGGTTGCACGTTTGCTCGATGCGCCACCCACCGCAGCGACGGTTCCCTGAACGGCCGGAGGCTCCGATCGCCGGACGGCCGAAGGACACCATTAGCGCCGAGCGCCTGTACAAGCTCCGCGCCGGGTTGTACGCGATCGCAGGCGGGGTGGTCATGGGCATGGTCCTGGGCTGGAGGTTTGGGACCGTGATTGGCATGATCGGGATACCGCTGGGGTGGACGATCGCCTACGTGCTGATTCTCGGACTGTTGGAGGGCGCGGCCCGGACCGCGCAGACTGTGTATGCGCCGAGTGGCGCGTCCACTCCCGCGCGCCGCGAGTACTCCCGGGCGCAGGCGCTCCGCGCCGCTGGGGAGTACCCCGAGGCCGTGGCGGCCTACGAGGCGTTCGCCACGGAATTCCCGGAAGAGCCCGAGCCGTACCTTCAGATCGCCTGGATCCTGCGGGACGACCTCGCTGCGTATGGCGATGCGGCCCGGTGGCTGCGGCGCGCCAGGAGCGAGGCGCGGCTGACGCTGGGCCAACAGCTGATGGTGGCCCAGGAGCTCATCGAGTTGTACCGCCACAAGCTCGACGAGCCGCAGCGCGCGATGCCCGAGCTTGCCCGCATCGCGGACCTCGTGCCAGGGACGCCGCAGGCCACGTCCGCAAAGCTCGAATTGGCCGAGCTCCGCGCGAGTACGTGGGGGAACGAGAGCGACGCCAAGCAGTGACGGCGCTGGGTCGCCCGGATCGCGGGTCGCGACCGGCGAGAAATCAGGGGCTGCCGGTTCGAGATTCCCCTTCCTATCTTAGCAGCCAATGTCCGACCTCACCTCCCAGCTCTCGGTCGCCCTCGCCGACCGCTACCGGATCGAGCGCCGCCTTGGCGAAGGCGGCATGGCGACGGTCTATCTCGCCGAGGACCTCAAGCACAAGCGGAAGGTCGCGCTGAAGGTGTTGCGGCCGGAGCTGGCCGCCGTACTGGGTGCCGAGCGCTTCGTGCAGGAGATCACGACGACGGCGAGCCTCCAGCACCCGCACATCCTGCCGCTGTTCGATTCGGGGACGGCCGACGGGTTCCTCTACTACGTGATGCCCTTCATCGACGGCGAGACGCTGCGCGACAAGCTGAATCGGGAGCAGCAGCTGTCAATCGACGAGGGGGTGCGGATCGCGCGCGAGGTAGCCGACGCGCTCGACTATGCCCACCGCAACGGGGTGATCCATCGGGACATCAAGCCCGAGAACATCCTGCTGCACGACGGCCGGCCGATGGTGGCGGACTTCGGGATCGCGTTGGCGGTGAGTGCGGCTGCGGGCGGCAGGATGACCGAGACGGGGCTGTCGCTCGGCACGCCGCACTACATGAGCCCGGAGCAGGCGACGGGCGAGAAGGACATCACGGCACGGTCCGACGTCTACTCGCTGGCAAGCGTGTTGTACGAGACGCTGGCAGGGGCGCCGCCGCATGTGGGCGGATCGGCCCAGCAGGTGATCATGCGGATCGTGACGGAGGAGGCGGCCCCGGTCACGAAGCATCGCAAATCGGTTCCGGCGCACGTAGCTGCGGCGCTGGCGCAGGGGCTGGAGAAGCTGCCCGCCGACCGGTTTGCCTCGGCTGCGGCGTTCGCGGCGGCGCTGGGCAACCCCGCCTTCACGGCGACGAGGGCACACACGACCATGCCCGCGGCGCCGGAGGGCACGCGGCGTTCGTGGATCGCTGTCCTGGCGGTGACGAACGTGGTGTTGCTGGCGACCGTCCTCTGGCTCGCGGTCCGCGCGCCCGGAGGGCGCGTCATGGCATACGACGTCGGGCTGCCGGACAGCGCGCCCTTGGGGCGCGCCGGATATATGGCCGCGTTCGACGTCGCTCCGGACGGTGCGTTCGCGGTCTACAGTGCCCACGATTCCCGGCTGTGGTACCGCGACCTCCGGGGTCTCGAGTCGTATCCGCTGGCCGGCGCGGCGGGGTTCGCACCGGCCATCGCGCCGAACGGCTCGCAGGTGGCGTTCTTCTCGGATGGACAGGTCAAGGTGACGCCGGTCGCGGGCGGCTCGGTCACCGCTCTGTCCGAGTCGCCCTCCGGCAGCATGATCCGGTGGCTGTCCGACACGGAACTTTTCGTCGTCGAGGGCGACGGCGCTCGCGCGCGGTGGCTCGATGTCGGCGTCGGCACCGTGCGGACGCAGGACCTGGGCTACTGCCTCTTCGGCACGCCGCTTCCCAGCGGGCGATTCCTGTGTGGCGGGGGCGGTGAGAAGTACGGCCGACTGCTCGATACCGCCTCCCTGCGCATGGAGGAGCTGCGGGTTGGGTCGGTGCCCGGAGACACCACGGCGCCACTGCTGAGAGGATCCGACTTCCGCCTGCTCGACGATGCCTATCTGACCTTCGTGTCGATCGAGGGTGAGATCCGCGCGGTGCCGTTCGACCCGACGTCCCATCAGGTGGGTCGGGTCGTGACCCTCCAGCCCGGCGTGCGGCGGGAGGCCTACTCGGGGACGGGGCAGTACCGGGTGATGGCGACTGGGACGCTGGTGTACGCGCCGGGACCGAACACGGCGGTCGGCCGAATGGTCCGCACCCGACCGGACGGACGACTCGACTCCCTCCCGATCGAGGCCGCCGAGTTCCTGCGGTATGACATGGCACCCGACGGACGAACACTCGCGGCGGCCGTCGACGGCGTGCAGGAACAGGAGCTGCGGATCTACGATCTCGAGACCGGCCGTCGGCAGGTGTGGCTCAGAGGCGTGGAGGTTGGCGAGCCGCACTGGGCCTCGGCGGATCGGCTCATCGTGAATCTCGGTGGGGACGTGCACGACGACCCGGTCGTCGTCGTGGGCGAGCCGACGGCATCCTCACCTCCCGATACCGTGCACCGCGGCACCGTCCTCGCGCCGGTGAGCTACGGGCCGGGCGAGCGCGTGGTCGGCACGGGCTGGGAATCCTTCTCGATTCTCGCGCTCGATCTCTCGGTGGCACCCGCGACGCTCGATACGTTGGTCGATGGTGGCCTGTTTGGTGGCTTGTCGCCGGACGGGCGCTGGCTTTCGTATACGACGTTCGATTTTTCCGAGACGCTGCTCATGCCGTTCCCTGCGCTGGGGCAGCGGTTCGTCTTTCCGGAGCGGGTCAGCGAGATCCAGTGGCTGTCGCCGACCGAGGCGGTCGGATGGACGTGCTGCACCACGTGGTACCGGTTCGAGATTCGTGCAGATGTGGGAAACCCGATCATCTCCTCACGGGTGTGGCATCGCGATGTCCTGCACGCGGACACGCCCGGACTCTCGTACACGCTGTCGCCGGAAGGCGAGCTCGTGTACGTGCGTGGCCCGGACACGCGGGGGAGTCACTACCTGCGTGTCGTACCCGGATGGGTCGAGCGCATGAAACAGGCGGTTGCCGAGGCGAACCGGTGAGAAAGGGCGTTCTCACCGAGGCCGCGTAGGCTGCACGCCACTGGCCGGATCAGCGCGCCACCAATCGCAGGTTCCGCCACCGCACCTTGATCCCGCCGCCGTCGTGGATCTGGAGGGCAATGTGTCCCTCCGCCCGGCCGATCTGTTCGTCGACGAGATCGACCATTTCGACCCCGTTCAGCCAGGAGGTCACCCGGTCGCCCACTACGCGAATGTGCATGGTGTTCCACTCTCCCATGCGCAGCGCGCTGTCCTTGCCGAGCTCGGGCTGGATGAGCCAGCCGCGACCGTAGGACTC
>Ga0209536_100003156_pt1 | contig 26630 bp, 20 predicted proteins | sample DeeMarSeWOR28_12_FD_187461 | JGI IMG/M metagenome (GOLD analysis project Ga0209536, IMG submission 187461) | Marine sediment microbial communities from White Oak River estuary, North Carolina - WOR-2-8_12 (SPAdes) (version 2) | ecosystem: Environmental > Aquatic > Marine > Intertidal zone >...
TAACAACGGCTGCCGCAAGGCCCACTTTTAGCAACGGTTTCATATTCAATGCCGCAGCTTTCTCTTTTAATCGAGCGGTCAGATTTATTGTTTTCGGTTGCTCTGTTTGTAAATTATCTTCAGCACCTGTCGTTTCTGAGCTGGCCAGATAGCCAGCATAGGATTCGGATTCATCTATGTCGTAGATCGTAACGATCCCGGATTCAGCCCGCTCGACAATATTAGCGATTGTACGATGAAGCTCTTGGATTTTGGCCAGACATTTCGGGCATTTGTGAAGATGCCAAGCAAGGGATTCCTGGAATTCAACATGTTCATCATCAGCCGGATCTATCCCATAAGGCAGACAGTAATCGTAAATATCGGCGGTCGATACTGAATCGCATTGGAATCCGTTTTGGGGAGCTCCGTTGAGCAGTAATTCTTTACGAATGTTTTCTCGATGCAGATATAATTGTTCGCGGCAATCGGGACAGGTACAAAGGTGTTTTAGTATTTCAGCGTTTGTTTCGTGGAAGGCCAGTGACACGATGGCCGGAATTGCAGCCTGGGCTTGTGAACAGTGAAATTCATCTTCAATCGGCTTGTCAGCCAGGATTTGGCCTAAGCGGCATAGATATTTGTGGGGAAGGCGTAGGTCCAGCAGCTTTTGCAGGTCATCGCGGCAGGCCTTGCATCTATTGAGGTGTGTGGTTATCGGCGTTGGGATTCGTATTTGTAAAACCGGATCGACCAAACTGGCGAGAAATGGTTTTACAGTATCGCATTTGACCGGCTCGCCTATATATTCGAAGTGAAGTCTGAGAAGGGTACTAATAGCCGAATCTTTTCGGCTTTGCTCACTATCAATTTTCTCATCCGTCTTTACAAGCAAATCTTTCAAGCTGTCCATCTCTGACTGACAATTCCGGCATTGTTTTATGTGCTCCAATGCACCTTCAGGAATGCCTTCTCTGGTTTCCCTGCTTAGGAAATCATAGTAATACAACCTGGCATTCATACAATTTGGTTCGGGATTATGTGAAATCATATATCATCATCTTCATTTTCAGGGACAAATTCACGCATTTTTTTCAACGCTATTGAAAGATATCGGGAAACAATTCTTTTATCTACATGCATGCTTTTTGCTGTATCCGTAGTGCTGAGGCCACGACCATATCGTTGAAGGACAGCTTCAGCTTCACGTTTGGGTAATCGACTTTCAATTAACTGAAACATATTTTTTGTGCTTTCCATTTGGATAGCGATGTTTTGGGGGTCTTCTGTGATTATGAAGCTTTTACAACATTCGGTATACTTCTTAATGTGATCTTGGTGGCATTTTTTCTGGCGGACAACGTCAATGACATCGTTTGTGACCGCTCTGTACAAATATCCTTTCATATCCTGGATGTCCGGAGGAATCGGTTTGCAGACGATAGACACAAAAAAGCTCTGAAAAATATCATCCGCCTTCGACTTGTCTTTTATGTTGAAATGGATTATAGATCGAATTTCATCGCCATATTTATCAAAGACTTCTGCAGCTAATCCTACTCTTTTTCGGATTTCTGTCCCGTTCGTCTCGCTGAGAATGATACCTTTTTCCGCGTCAGTCATTCAAACTCGCCCGATAACTTAAAATTGAATAGTCGACATTCAGCAGAACAACTTCGCTTCATCGTAGTAGCAACTATATAATTAAAGCTTATTATATGACCGATAACATGTAAAGTCAATCTAATTATTAAGAGAAAACAATATTAATTATATAGATATAATTAGCCTAAATGAACATAAGCTTTTGTTTTTAAGGGATTTACAGGCAACAGTTTTGGTTCGTACCGTATTTTTTTCAAATATTCTATAAGTGTCACAGCCAATTTTCTCTAAATTTGATTTTGATGTATCAGTTCTAATTTATTCATACTAATATATCATGGTGCTTAAGAAACGTATGTTTTTGTGCCGGATTCACGTGTCATATGACGTATTAGTGGTTCTGTTCTGCAGTCGAAAGTAACTTCCAAAGACAGTTTCTCCGGCAATTCTTCGAGAGTCTCGATTTTATGTGAACCGATAAAGAAAATTTTACTTGTTTTGTTGCCTTTAATCTGAAATGGAAGTTGTATGCCAATCTTGCCCCTGTCCCGCGGATTGATCTGTTCACCTACTTCGTCGGATATATCATTAATCTCAAAATTCAGACTTTCGTGCAACACTTGTACTCGTGTCACATTACAGGATTGGCTGCCGCTGTTTACTGCGATAAAACTGCCTTGTATGAATCGGAACGAAGGTAAGTCGAACGGTTCTATCTTGATATGAGCATAGGTAATGTCAGGTTCCGCTTTGGAACGAAATAGTTTCTTTGTTTTGAATATTATATATATGGTTGCCGCAGCCGCCCAAATTGCTGTTATAGGTATTACGTGCTGCTTGAGTGGAGGCCATAAAGATTTTGCTAACCAATGTAGTATCTGTTCCAAACTTGCTGTGCTCATAATAATATTTAACTCGATTTTGTTGTTGAAGCTAATATTATTTTGGTATCAACACTCAAATCTCTCCACGATAGTAGAAATAGCACTTCATCCCTGGCACAAATTAATAAATGAGATGCAACAAGAAGTAATATGTGTATAGAGTTTATGGTTTTCATTGTGTTACTTCTATTAAGTTAAAATTAATTGTTATTGCTTTTACCAACTAACTGATAACTGACGAATGCTATGTATTTATTGTCAGGCGACCATGATGGAACATTTATTGTGCCTTGTCCACCGAAAAGGCGAGTCAGGACTCTTGGCTTTTTTCCTGAAGCAGGCATAATTCGTAAAGCAACATCTTCGTTGGCCGGATGTCCTTTGACATCTTTTTCGTATGACAGAAAAACAATATGCTTTCCATCGCCGGAAGGGTGTGGGAACCAATCGGCGTACTGCTCATCGTTGGTTATTTGGGTTTGGTCTGTGCCATCGCTGTTCATCCGCCATATTTTCATTGCTCCGGTACGTTCGGAATTGAAGTATACGTATCGGCCGTCGGGAGAGTAGTCGGGGCCGTCATCCAGACCTTCGGCATTAGTCAGTCGTGTTTCCCGTCCGCCTTCAACAGGGATCGTATATATATCGTAGTTTCCGTTTCTTTCGGCACAGTAAGCGAGTGTCTTGCCGTCAGGCGACCATCCGTGCCAGTAGGAAGGCCCAAGTTCGGTCACCTGCCGAGGCGTCCCCCCGGTAGCGGGCAATGTATAAATCAGTGAATTTCCTTCGTGGTGATGACTGATAGCGAGCAATTTACCATCTGGGGAAAAACCGTGGTCGTTATTGCAGTGATTGGCGAAGCCGGTATTGAGTTGCGCAGGTTTGCCGCCGTTAACTGCTATCGTGTAAAGTCTTCCTTCGCTGTTAAAGAGCAGGTATTTACCGTCATTGGACCAGTTCGGGGCTTCGAAATGCGTGCGTGAACGATAGACGATGTGCCTTTGACCGGTTTCAATGGATATTATTTCCAGAGAGCTTTCGATAATACGATCTTCCATTTTGTGTATTCCCAGTGACTTGAAATCAACTTTAGAGAAAATTGCTGTTTCCGTGGTCGTGTCATCATGCGAGCAAACAATTAGTCCCACATAAACAGGGTCTGACAAAGCTACGGATACCGATCCGACAGGCTGGAATTCTTTTCCATCTTCTGAAATGTGCAGAGAAAAAACATCGCCGTGTCTATCAAGGCGCAGATAAGCTGGAGCAGAAATCGGTGACTGTATTTCCTCGGTCGGGCCGCCTTTGGTTTTTCGAAATTGCAGGGAAGTTAAGCCGTCACCGTGGATTACAGCATCGGCATAAGATGAATCGGCAGTCAAATTCTGACGAATCATCCAACCGGCCTTCCGATGGGCGTTTTTCCCATCCCCAATCCAGCGGATTTTTGTTGTCAGACTAAAATCGCCGGAATCTTTCTTCCATAAATACTGGAATGCGTCCTTCTGCCCCCAGATATTCGCTCCGCTTCCGGTTATTTGATATTCGTTGTTGCTTTGGATAAATTGTACCGATCCGGCATGAGTTATCTGGCCAACGTCTGAGTTTTTATCGAATATACCTATAGATTTAGCGCTGGTATCATTTTGCGTAATAAAAATAACTGAAAGCGTCATAATTAAAATGATTAATTTCCGAGTATCTATTAAGAAGAATGATGAAAAGTCTCTCTGTCTCATTATCATATCCTTTGATTAGCAACTGTTGTTATGTCCTATCTAATTTCATTGTTGTACGGGCACATTTTATAATTCTATTTGTATTTAGCAAGGTATAAGTAGTCAGAATAGAGGTATGTATTGGCGACAGGGGGCTTTAAGTGCATACTTCTCATTTTGGGAAGTTTATAAGCTGACAACCTGATAGTTTTCTGTTATCCTGCCTGGAAAATAATATGTAGCAACAAGAAGATTCAATAAAGTGGCAAATGGCAAGGAAATTCAGACTGACATCAAGGACGGCGGCCGGGCAGATAGACTTTGCTGCAGATCTTAACGAAGAACAACTGGCCGTTGCGACCGCTCCGGGCGGTCCCATGTTAGTAATAGCCGGGGCCGGAAGCGGTAAAACCCGCGCCCTGACATATCGCCTGGCATGGCTCGTTAATAGTGGCGTGGATCCTTCGCGCATCATGCTCGTAACTTTTACGAACCGTGCCGCCCGGGAAATGCTAAGCAGGGTGGAGGTTCTGGTAAAGCAGAAAACCAGAGACATTTGGGGCGGGACTTTCCATCACATCGCCAATCGGATTCTTCGCCGGCACGGGAAGATGCTGGATATCTCCCCGGACTTTACAATCCTCGATAGAGAAGATTCCAAGGATCTTATAGCATCTTGTGTTCAGGATGCGGGAGTTGACATTCGTCAGAGGCGGTTCCCCCAAAAGTCGGTGCTGTCCGCGATATCGAGTTTTGTCCAAAACACGCTGGAGCCGTTGGAAGATGTTCTATCAAAACGCTATCCGATGTTTGTGCGGGATGTCAGTGAGATTGAAAAAGTATTAACACTCTACACTTCCAGAAAAAAGGAGCGACAACTTCTTGACTTCGACGATCTGCTCAGTTTGTGGCTGCGGCTTCTAACCGAGCACGAACAGGTTCGAAAGGCCCTTGCCAATCAGTTCCTCCACATTCTCGTCGATGAATACCAGGATACGAATGCTATCCAGGGTGCTATTGTCGATTTTCTGGCATCCAAGCATCACAACCTTACGGTTGTTGGCGACGATTCCCAATCCATATATAGTTTTCGTGGAGCAAGTTTTGAGAATATTATTACCTTCAGTCAGCGATATCCTCATGTAAAGGAATACAAACTTGAAGTGAATTATCGCTCTGTTGTGGATATATTGTCGCTGGCTAATGCCAGCATTGCGCACAATAGTCGTCGACTTGATAAAACACTTCGCGCAAAAAGGCCGGCAGGACTCAAGCCTGCCATAGTGCCGGCCCAGGACCACTATGTCCAGGCTCGGTTCATTGCCGAATATGTTCTTCATCTTCTTGATGAAGGTCGGAATTTATTCGATATTGCTGTGTTGTATCGCAGTCACTGGCACTCGCTTGAGATTCAACTGGAATTCCAGCGTCGCAATATTCCGTTTAGTGTTCGGGGCGGCCTGCGCTTTTTCGAGCAGGCCCACATGAAAGACGTGTTGTGTTATATGCGGATTTTGCAAAATCCACACGATGAGCTGGCCTGGCTGCGTTTGCTCAAGATGCTGCCTCGAGTCGGCAGCGTTTTGTCCCGCAGGGTGTGGCAGCATATAAGCTGCGCGGACGAGACATTCGAACTTGCTTGCAAGCCTGAGACGGTCGGTCTGCTTCCTGCTGGCGCAAGACCCTTCTACGTAGATTTTGTGGGTCTTGTCGGAGAATTGGCAAAGCTTAAATCCCCGGCAGAGATTATCGACACCGTGCTGGACCGTTGCTACGATGACTATCTTGTATCTCATTATGACCGAGCCGGGCTTCGCAAACAGGACATTAGAGCTTTGGCCAATTTTGCCGCCCAGTATAATACGCTTGAGGCTTTTCTTGCTGATGTGACCTTAGCGGGAGAATTTTCCGGTGAAAACGTCGTAACCGGCCCGACCGAGCAGGAATTTGTTATTCTCAGCACGGTTCATCAGGCTAAGGGACTGGAATGGCCTGTTGTTTTTATCCCCTGGCTGGCGGATGGCAGGTTTCCTACAGATCTGGCTATCAATACGCAGGAGGATCTGGAGGAAGAAAGACGTGTCTTTCATGTGGCAGTGACCAGGGCGAAAGATGAGCTGTATCTTATTGTGCCGCAGCTTTATCGTAACCGGTCGAAGAGCCTGATTATGATGAAACCGAGCCGTTTTTTAACTGAGATAGCACAGGACTTGGCCGAGTCAATGGAACTCGAAGAAGGTATGCCGCATTTGATTGCAGGTGAAAAACAAGAAGCTTTACCTGGGCCGGAATAAACTTGATGAGGTTTTTCATTGCAATTAAAAGCGGAAATGGCAGCCGAACATATAAACAGGACCTCCGAAGTCGAAACCTGCATCTTCCTTATCGTAATGATACTGGACCTCGAATTGTAATTCGAAGTTTGATCCTACCGGCACAGTCAGACCTGCCGTGACGAAAGGAAACAAGCCGTTGGCAAGTGTATCCCTGCCGTCTCCGGATTCGCCGTATGTATGGAACACACCTGGAAATATCGGGTCCTCATAGGTTTCATAGTACTCGTATTCCCATGAGTCAGAAAACCAGAAGTATCCGACACCCGCTCCAACGTAAGGTTTGACCTGACTATTGTCGCCCAAAGGATACAAACGGCCGGCAAGGCGGATGTCGGTTAGTGAGTAGTGATCCAAAAAATGTTCTTCGATCAGCACATCGTCATCGTAGCCGGCGAAATCATCATGATAAGAGCCGAGTGAGGAACTGCCAAATGTTAAGGCCAGGTCGAAGAGGTCATTGCCGAATCGAGGGGTGGCGAGTTCCACCTCGAATCGGGCCCGTGTTGTTTTTTGGAAATCGAAAGGGCTCTCCAGAGTTTGGGCGCCGACTTTGAATCCAATTGCCGGACCGGAGCCTCCGGCAAAACATGTTGTTGTCCAGCAAAACAGGATAATCGCCAAAAGTGTCCCGATTCCGTGACGATTTGCCGGGATGGCACTCTCAAAGAAAAATCTTTGGATTAGATTCCGGTTTGGCTGTTGCCCCCATCTTCGGATAGATTCTTTCTGTGCCATTTTGTCAATCTCCTTGTTGAAGCTTCACGAATGTCTAAAACCGTAGATTAATCTGATTTCATCACTACTTATAATAGGCACAAAGGTGTGTTTTGGTAACGAGACTTATGCAGTTATGTTTACATTTGATACCTTATAGGTTATTCAGGTAGCCTTAAATGGCAGTTATGATTCTTAATTGGCAAGATATACCATTATCTTGTGGAAATCTATTGCGGCAACGATAGAATGGCCCTTTTTAAGGTATAAAATGAAAGGTATATTTGATAAAAGTCTGATGTGTACTTTACGTGGCGTTCGTTCCCTTTATGGGGCGGCGTTCATGATGGCTATAAGCCTCAATGCATGGTGGACTACTATGCCATTTATCGTCCGCAATATCGGCGGCTCGGAGGACCACGTTGGTTATGCCTGGGCTGCAAATATGCTTGGTTACCTGGTTTGCCTGCTATTGGCCGGTACTGCGCTGGGGCAGCATAATCCTAAGAATACTACAGGTATAGCAGTGGTTATTACCTTTGCATCGGCCCTGGTAATGAGCGTTGTGGTTTATGTAATGTTATCAAGACAGTTGATTGGCAACCTTGCGCTGATTTGGATCGTAATTGCGGCTGGCACGGTGGCCGGAGCCGCCATGTCACTGTTCTGGCCATTTCTTATGAGCTGGGTATCTGAGGACTTCGAAGGCCCGTCTTTGAATCGCCGGCTTGGAACCTACAACGCATCCTGGTCCAGTGCGGCTATAATAGGCCCAATGCTCGGTGGAATCATGATCGAAACAAATACGGTATTTCCAATTGTTTTTGCTACCTGCGGTATGATTTTATGCTTTCTATTTCTGAGTGCTGCAACTGACGGCTCTGTTCGTACAGCTTTATTTGGCGATGATGAAGCTCTGCCTGTTGATGGTTGCCAGGACAGGGCTGCCTTGGTGCGGTTTCGATGGATGGCGCGTGTTGCTCTGTTCAGTTCCTGGGCATGTCTTGGAATAACCCGTTCTCAGTTTGCTCTTCTTTTTACCGACATGGATTTTTCCGAGACATGGTTCGGGATAATAGTCACAATATTCGGTATCTGCAATTTCTCCGTGATGACGGCTGCCGGCAGATGTGCTTTCTGGCATTTCAAATCCGCACTTCTGCTCGCGGTCCAGTTATTGCTGTCGGTTTCGCTTGTGCTGATCATTTGTGGGCGTTCATTGCCGGTATTTGCCTTATCATTTATCATCATGGGCTGCGGATTCGGTTTTGCATACAGTTCGCACCTGTACTATGGCGCCTGTGGAACAAAAAAACGCTCCATCCAGATGGTGATTCATGAGACCACACTCAGTCTCGGCATTGTAGTTGGATCGGGTGCAGGTGGGTATTTCGCAAAGTATGTTGGTCTTTACTGGCCTTATTGGTTCGCCTTAATTCTGCTGGCAATTGGCCTTGTTATCCAACTGATTTTGTTGCTGAAAGGTAAATACACACGAGGACCGGTAAAATAATACTCAATCAACCGCCTTTAATTGTTATAATGGAATTGAAAGGTGAAATGTGTTCTCGGCTATGCGCAAACTACGAGGATTTACATTAATAGAATTGCTGGTTGTGATTGCCATTATCGCATTGTTGATGTCAATATTGATGCCGGTGCTGAGGATAGCCCGCCAGCAGGGCAAGGATGTGGTATGCCGGAACAATTTGCGCCAGATCGGTCTGGCTGCCAATTTTTATGCAGGCGAATACAATTATCTAATCCCCCGCTCGGCCGAGTGGGGAGGGGACATTAAACCGTGGTTCCAGCTTTTCATGCCCTTTTTGTCGCAGAGGGCCGACAGCGGTGATTATCGAAGCGTCAAAATATTTCGCTGCCCGAGCTATCCGGACAAAAGGCAGACCGTCTGTTTTGTCATTAACGGCTGGGGAAGTGACGGCCAGGGCGGTGACTGGCGCATGCAGGGGGTTCCGACCAGGTTGACCGCCTGTAAGAAACCGGCATTGAGTATTTATCTTGCTGACAATGAGGACGGGCCGTGGAGGACGATCATAACCAAAGCGACCGATAGGGATGTCACTCGATGTGACGTATTCCGGCCGAGCCATTTGCCGGATTCCGATGATCAGGGGATAGGCAGCGGTAGACGCGTAGCGCGGTCCCGGCATAAAAACGGCTGCAATTGCCTGTTTCTCGATATGCATACCGAATGGATGACTGCCGAAAAGATGACCGTTCAATTGTGGAACTTCGAAGAATATAACTAAAGTAAGAGAAGTTGGTTTATGTCGGAAAATATTATCCTTAGGCGTGCGGCCTATGGGGTATCCGACATATTCGAAGGCCTACTATGCCGGTGTTTCCGAATCACAGACGCTTGATCCGGATGTTGCGATACCAAACCGGCTTTCCATGGTCCTGGAATCCGACGTAGCCGACGCGGGCGAAATCTTTCAAAGCGCGACCAAACTTGTTTTTGGTTTTGTCCGGGTTCATATGCGGCGTCGTCCATCGATCCAGATCCATGTCGATGATTTGCTCGTTATTCAGTTCCACCTTGATGCGGCTGCCTTTGCAGGTAAGGATGCATCGATTCCACTGGCCGGGTTTGTTGATCACGTTCTTTGCAGGTTCGAGGCAGTCATATACTGCTCCTGCGGTTCCGTTTTTGTTGATATTATTTCTCCCGTATGAGTTGCATACCTGTATTTCTATTCCCGTATAGACCGGGTCTTTCAAATCTGATGTGCGGAAAAAGATGCCGCTGTTGGTGCCTTCGATGACTTTGAATTCCAGATCGAGAATGAAATCCCCGTAAGTGTCCTTTGTCCAGAGGTAATCGAAGTTGTGTTCTTTGCCGTCCATAACATCTCGTTTGACGGTAAGCATGCTATCTTCAACGATCCATGCATTATCCTGGCCTTGTGTCATCCAACCGGTTAGATCTTTGCCGTTGAATAGTTGGACGAATCCCTGCTCACTTCTCGGCCCTGCGCAGCCGGAGGCCGCGGCAAACACAACACTCATCATCAGTGCTACTGTAACGTTTCGCATATTGATCTTCTCCTATTAGATATACTTTAGACCTTCGATTCCTAAATCAAGCATTCCAGCCGGTTACAGGCGTTTTATCCAGATATTGCGGAACTGTATCAGGCTTGAGGCCGGGCCGTGTTTGCCTGTTTTTGGGTCAATACCTCCATGATGCTGCAAACCTATTGGGCCTTCCTTTTCGATGCCGGGAATCCGGGCATTGTCGATTACGATCTTGCCGTTCAGCATTATCGTCACGCAGTCGCCTACAAGGGTGATATCCATTGAATTCCATTGACCGACGGGATTATCCGCTCGTACTTTAGGTACCGCTGCAGCTCGAAGTTCCGGCGCCAGCTTACTGTTGGTTCGCACCGACCATAGCTCTCCCGAACCTATCGGCCAGCACCACAGGTTTGCCTGGCCTCCAGTCCTGCCTCGAAGAAGGATACCTGAATCAGCATTCGGTGTCGGTGTTTTAATTTCGTTGCCGTCGACATCGGTCTTATACGATCCGTCAGGCAGGATTGTAGGCATCGAGTACAGGCCGGAAGTGCGTTTAAACCGCCATTCGACATGCAGGGAATAATCCCCGAAAGACTCTTCGGTCCAGAGACTCTTATTTGCCTTGGACTCAGACATCGCGTCGTAATCAATCACGCCGTCAATAACTTTCCAATGACCATTGTCACCTTCCGGCACTTTCCAGCCGGTAAAGTCCTTGGTGTTAAACAAAACCTCATATTCTGGCCAGTTTCTCCAAGTAGGATATGACTCATGCGTCGGTAGTTTATGCGCGTTGCGTGGCGTTGGAGGAAAACCGTGATTATAAAACACATATAGACCACCTTTTCCCGCGATGATCACATCTTGCTTGCCGTTTTTGTCCATATCGGCAATATTTAGCTTCATCCCGACACTCACAACATAATTTGGTGGCGGATTGATTCCGCCCTCATCGGGGTAATGCGGCAGATGGTTGAAGGACAGAACGTGCCGCTCGAATTTTCCACCGTCTATGTCGTACCAGAAGGCATACAACGGCTCAAAAGCACCGATATCGCTGCCGTGGTGGGCGAAAAGACGCTTGCCTGTGACCATGTCCGCCTTGCCGTCACCGTTCAGGTCGCCCAAAGCCAGTGTATGAAACTGGCTGAATTCGGTGTCGGCCCAGTGGGTCTTAAAACTGCGCTTGCCGCCTTCAATGACCTGCTCAAGCCATGCCAGGCCATAAGCATGAGATGAGCCGATGATGATATCATTCAGGCCGTCTTCGTCGACGTCATGCACGAGGATAGGATGCGAAGCTCCGCCTCCTCTACCTTTTGCAGGCTCAAAGCGATAATCGTCATGGAACTTCCACGGAGTATCGGTCGCACGGCGGGGCTGCTCATACCAGCCATTCGGCGTAACAATATCAGTTTTGCCGTCACTGTTAATATCGCCTAAACCGTTGCCGTGCACATCGCCTTGCGTGCCGACAACATGCTCCACGAACCAGGGTTCTTTGTCGATGTGCTCAAGCCATGTCATGCCCTGGCCTTTTACCAGTGACCAGTGGTTACAGAGAATATCGTCATCGCCGTCGCCATCAATGTCACCGTGGATAACTCCTTCCATGTTGAGAGCGAAATGAATTCTCCTGGATTTCCAGACGACGTCCTTTTTGCCCGGATTCTCATACCAGAACGCCCCCTTCATGAACATCCAGCCCGAGCTGACAATGTCCGTCCATCCATCGAAGTTTACATCCATAGCAAACTCGCTGTTGTTGTCTGTTTCCGGGCCGTTGGTCTCGGCTCCATCGCGGAAATTTGCATGCTTGGTCCAGTTGGGAGCTTCATACCAGTTCCGGCCGGAAGCTATGTCAAGGTCGCCGTCGTTATCGACGTCCAGAACCGATGCGCATTCGCAAAACGGGCCAAACCAGTAGGTGTGGTTTGCCGGGTTGTGAACCGGACCATCAATCTTGGTCGGAATGAAAATTGGCTCGCCCGCTTGTAGAGCAGGAGGAGCTATAGCAAACAATACAACCAGAATGTAGCAGTATGATTTCATAATCAAATTTCCTTAATAGTAGTTATAATGTTTTAAACAAAAAAATCACAAAGACCAACCTGAACGGTACTTCGGTTTTATATATTTATTCGCTGCGTCATTATTGGCGAATTTCATATTCTTGGCATCCCAATGAAGTTCCTTGTCCGTCCGAATTGCGATGTTACCCAACAGCACGGCTTCGGTAAGTATTCCCGCCCAGTCAAAATTGCAGCCTGCGGGCTCGCCGCCTCTTATAGCTTCAATCCATTCACCCCATGTTCCCAACCGGCGTTTGAGTGTCTTGGAGGGTAGCTTGTAGGCTTTCATTTTCGATTCGGGGATAATCCTGTTCTCCAGTATGACTCCCTTGTCCCCGATATACATGTTACCCGAGTCGGGTAATTCCCTTCCGGATTCCAGCTCGGCGGGGCGGGGAGGCTTCAAGCCGCCGTCGTACCAAGTCAATCGCAGAGGCGGCATACCTTCACGGGCGGGAAAGTCATAAGTCACGATCGATGTCAGAGGCGCGGTTTCTTCGAAAACCTTGCTTGCACTGGCGCTGATTTTCGTTGGGTAGCGAAGTTTCAAAGCCTTGAATACATGGTTGAAATGGTGACATCCCATGTCGCCGAGTGCCCCGGTGCCGAAGTCCCACCAGCCCCTGAAGTTCCACGGGTGGTATACCGCCGGGTTCGGATTCTTACTTGCTTTTACCTGGCGCAATGCCAGGTCACCATCGCGCCACCGGGCAACAAAAGGCCGCATCGGCGCAGGGCCAATCCAGAGGTCCCAGTCGAGAGTTGATGGAATCTCATCCTGTCCGGGCGGTCGGAGCATCCCTTGGGGCCATAAGGGTCGGTTCGACCAGACATGTGCTTCTCTGACGTCACCGATGGCTCCATCCCAGATAATTTCACAAAGCCGGCACGCTGCGTCTGTTGTATTCGATGAGGCAGTCACCTGAGTTGCCACACCGGCCTTCTTTGCCTCTCTGACCAGAAAACGATTTTCATTAATCGCTCTCGTCAGCGGTTTGACACAAAGGACATGTTTACCTTTTCTCAGAGCAGCCAGGCTTATCACTGTATGGGTATGATCTGGTGTGCCGCAATAGACGGCGTCAATTTTGTCGTCTTCGGTATTCAGCATCTCTCGATAATCGCGATATATCTTTGCTTTCGGGAAACGTTCGTAAGTCCTCTTTGCATAGACGTCGTCAACGTCGCACAAAAAAGCAATCCGCGTACCGGCCTGCCGACTTATACTTGTAATTTGTCCGTGTCCAACGCCGCCAATACCAATTCCTGCTACCTGAATCGTCTCACTGGGTGGTATGCGGCCGGCTCCGCCGAGAACATGTCGAGGGACAATGGTTATGCCCGTCAGGACTTGAGCAGCGGTTCGGATAAAATCACGTCGGGAGAATCGATTGTTATTTTTGTTTTTATTGATATTGTCAAACTTCATAATATTCCTCATCTCTCATACATCAATTCATTAAACCTGCAATACCCGCCCCAATAAGCGTTGCATCTTCCACACGTACGAATTCATAAAATCGGCCGTGTTTGTTCTGTAGAAAGCTTCTAAGGTAGCTTTCTATTTTTTCCTTTAGCGATTTCAATTCATAGAATGTTGTTCCCTCGGCTGTGATACAAACAGGTTCGCACGGATTCGAGCCTTTGTTTGTTTCGATTACCACCGATGACAACATCGCTGCAACCACCAGAGCAGCTCTTTCTATAAGTCCATCGAGCACGTACCATACTGCGGCACGGTCCCGGCTGGTTCCACCTGCACAACTCACAGCAAGCGGATTATTGCCCTGAGGATTTTGCAGAAAGCTGTTTACATCAATCGTCTGTAATTTCTCGGTTCCAAGCAATTCTGCGTTCATAGCTTTGGAGAAAAGTTCCTGTTTGCACGCTTCTTGGAGGGCTTTTAGACAAAGAGCACCCAGATAGGCACCTGAAAACATCTTTTCGAATGTATATTTACCCGGATCAAGTGTGGACTCGTCCAGCAGCAAGTCTATGGCACCCCGTGGTGCTTTTCCAAACGAGCCTGACTCGACATTTACAATCTGCTCTTTGCCGGGATCTAAGCCGCTTGTCTTTGTGATATTGCGATTGAACTCAATATAGCAACAATTCGATCCGGTGCCGAGTATGAATCCGATGTAACTGCTGAAAATCTTTTTTCCTGAGGCAGACATTCCTGCAAGCAAGGTCGCCACAGTATCGTTGAGAATCACTACTTGCTTATCACTTTTGTAGCCTGCTGCCTTAATAGCAGTGACCAGATTCTGACCTATCAACTCGCCCTCTACTTCTTTAGCCTTTACTTCCTTACAGAATCGAATCAGTCTGCCGTCTTTGTTGGGTAATATTTCAGTTGGGTACGAAAAGCAGAAACCGATGCTGTTGCTTGTGTCTATAACGCCGGTCATATACTCGACAATCGTAGCAAAGAATTCCTCTTTGCCGACTTCTTTGTTAATTCCCGGCATCGTTTTCTGTATAAAATTTTCGATGACAGGTTTGCCTGATTGATCGAAGTGAACAGCGGCAACGCGGAAGTTCGTGCCGCCTGCATCCAGGACTATTACATGCTTGTCTGCGGAGATTTCCTTGTCGACCTCGATATAAGTCGGAATCATAGCGAGCGAGCTGTCGCGACCTGCCAAACCACTATGCATTTGGTCGCTGAAGACATCGCAAAACATGTCCATGTCGATATCTTCATAGTACATTCCGTTATCTTTAAGAAAGTGCCGGACCTTGTCTCGTATTTCCTTCATGAGAGGGTAATTCTATAGAGCCATGAACTGTTTTAGATACTCATAGCTTTGCGTCAATGATTTTTTCCTTAACTGCAATGAACCTTCGTACGAGCGGTCCTCAACTTCTACACAGGCCGCACCGTTGTATCTTATGTCCGTCAGGGCAGAGAAGAATTTGCCCCAGTCCACGTCACCGAGCCCGGGCAGCTTGGGTCGATGGAAAGAAAGAGGCGTAGCCAGAATTCCCACGTCATCGAGTTGGTCGCGCAACACCTTTGCGTCTTTGATATGTACGTGGAATATACGATTCTTGAACTCATAAATCGGCTTAATGTAATCCATGAACTGCCACACGAGATGAGAAGGATCGTAATTCAGGCCGAAATTCGCAGAGGGAATCTCCTTGAACATTCGCCGCCAGATGGCTGGCGATGACGCCAGGTTCTTTCCACCCGGCCATTCGTCATCCGTAAAGAACATCGGACAGTTCTCGATGCCGATTTTTACTCCTCGTTTCTCGGCATGTTTAACGATGGGGGGCCAGATTTTTTTGAACCGCTTGAAATTGTCTTCAATGCTGCCGCGATGATCTCTGCCGATAAATGTGTTTACATTCCGCAATCCCAATTTAGCGGCCGCGTCCATTACCTTTTTAATATGCGCGACATAGCGAGCGGCATTCTTGCTGTCTGCTTCGAGCGGATTCGGGTAATAGCCTAAGCCGGAAATACCGACGCCTTTTTCATCAAGAAGATCGCGAATTTCTTTTATGTGCTTGTTGGACAACTTTGACACGTCGATGTGCGTGACTCCAGCATATCGCCGCTCGGCTTTGCCCACGGGCCAGCACATAATTTCGACGCACGAGTACCCAGTCTGGGCAGCAAACGACATTACCTCTTCGAACGTCTGGTCCGCCAGGATTGCACTCAGAAATCCAAGTTTAATCATTTCGTTGCTCCTAAATTACTAAACCTTTACCCATGACTTGGTTTGATTGCTCTGCATGATCTTCTCGCATAGAACAAGCTCACGCAGTCCGTCTCTAAAGGTCGGATAAGGGGCGGGCCCCGACTTTTCATCGATTATTCTGGCATACACCTCCTTGAACAGTTGCTTGAATGTGTCGGGGAATCCTTCGTTATGCCCGCCCGGATAATCAATCAAACTCAAACACTCCGGATATACCAGAGACGGATCTCGCATCTTGATTTCATTGTTGCCGTCGCGCTTGCCAATCCAGATTTGGTTCGGTGCTTCCGATTCCCACGCGACGGCCTGCTTCGAGCCGTCCATTTCGAAATAAAGCCTGTTCTTACGCCCGGCGGCAACCTGGTTAACCGTCATCACGCCCCGGCCTTCGTTTTCGAATTTAAAGATAACCGTTGCATAATCTTCGGTATTTATCGGCATGTCCTGGTAGTCTTCGGGCTTCAAGACCTTCCCGGCATAAGTTTCAACTGGTTTCAACGGTTTCTTTCTGACCTTGTGAAACGTTGCAAAATCGGCACAGACTTCCACGATTTTCAGCCCGGTGACAAATTCTATCAAATCCATCCAGTGCGACCCGATATCGGCGATGGCCCTTGATTGCCCGGATTGTTCCGTTTCAAGTCGCCAGTTGTAGTCTGTCGGATGAAACAGCCAGTCCTGCAGATAAGAACCCTGCATGGCGAAGACCTCTCCGATGTCACCTTTGTTAACCATCAGTCGAAGCTGCCTCATTAGCGGGTAGTAGCGGATGTTGAAGTTGACCGCATTGACAAGGCCCGATTTTTCCGCCAACTCGACAAGTTCTTCGGCCTCAGCAACACTGATAGCAAGAGGTTTTTCACATATAACATGTTTTCCTGCCTCCAGCACAGCTTTGGCCATCTCGTAATGCAGATAATTAGGTGAACAGATATGAACGGACTGTACCTGCTTGTCCTTTATAAGTTTCCTGTAGTCACCGTAATGCTTTTCAATCCCGAGCATCTCGGCTTTAGATTTTGCAACATCGTCCGAGCATTCCGCCAGAGCGACAACATCGATATTACCTAAACGCCTCAGCGCCTCAACATGTGCCGGGCCTATGAATCCGGTTCCTATTACTCCAACCTTAATTTTACCCATATTGTTGATCCCTCTTTATTTAAGTATTTCCCATGTGGGATGCCTAACGGCGCTGCCTTTTATAACATTCTTCCATAATACCCTCCGTCCGTGTCGCCCCGAACCTCGTACAGCCAATCTCTCTGACTTTTATAGCCGCATCGAGGTCCCGCACACCACCGGCGGCCTTTACCTGCACCTTCTCGGATACATTGTCCCGCATAAGCCGCAGGTCTTCCATTGTCGCACCGCCGCCCGCGAAACCGCTCGACGTCTTAACGAAATCAACTCCGGCTTCTTCCGATATCCGACACGCTTTTATCTTCTGCTCGTCCGTAAGGTAGAAATTCTCGAAGATGACCTTCACAGGCACATTATGAGCATGCGCGACTTCAACGACTGCCTCGATGTCCTTTTTCACATAATTATAGTCGCCGCTAAGCAACTTGCTGATATTCAACACCATATCCAGCTCGAGAGCGCCGTCTTTAATCGCCTGCTCGGCCTCGAACTTCTTGACCTCGGTCGTATTATACCCATGCGGAAAACCGATAACCGTCGTTGGTTTCACATACGAGCCTTCTAAAAGTTTCACCGCCAAAGCCAGATCACTCGGGCTGCAGCAAACGGTCGCCACATCATACTTGATCGCGATCTCGCAACCTTTGCGAATATCATCCTCGGTAAGTTCAGGCCGCAGCAGCGAATGGTCGATCATCTTTGCAATATCATGACATGTATAATCCATTAAATCCTCCTAGACGCTCTTTGTGAAAAATACAAATTACCTTTTATTACGAAAAGTGTTCATTGTTTAGACAACTACGCCTGGAGGGATTCGGACCCCCAACCTTCGGTTCCGTAGACCGACGCTCTATCCAATTGAGCTACAGGCGCAGATTTTTAAGCTATGACAGTATAATAAGTTGCCAAAGAATGTGTCAACGCAAATATCGTTCGTGTGCCGAAAAATTGCTTATCGTTCAGTAATAACCATTCTGTAGGGCTTGAAAAAACTATCCCTAAGGTGATGATCTTGCTATAATACCATGCGGATAAACCAAAGCCGTATATTAATTTAACGGCAGATAATTACTGGAATACAGATTAACACGAAAATGAAGGGGACCATGAAGAATCTAACAGCATATTCAACTAATACGAAAAAGAGGATTACCCGAAGAAATTTCCTGGCAGGCGCGGCAGCAGCCACGTCGTTTACTGTTGTTCCTCGCCACGTCCTCGGCGGTAGCGGCAAAGTTTCACCCAGCGAGAAAATCAACGTCGCAATCATCGGCACGGGTGGCCAGGGCATTGTTAACATGAAGCAGTTCTTTAACGAGCCCGACGTACATATCGCCGCCTTGTGCGACGTAAACGAAGAGAGTGACTACAGCATGTTTTACTATGGCGGCACTGGCGGATTGAAACCAGCCCTCGAACTGGTCAGAAAGCAATACGGTCAGCCTTGTCCGACGTATCGAGATTACAATCAAATGCTTGATACTGAAGACATCGACGCCGTCCTGGTTGCTACGCCGGACCATTCTCATGCTGTGGTTTCCTTGGCTGCTATTGCCAGGGGCAAACACATTTACTGCGAAAAGCCGCTCTGCCGCACTGTTTACGAGACCCGTTTTGTCACCGAAGCCGCTCGCAAGGCCGGTGTTGCCACCCAGCTCGGTAACCACGGGCACTCCAGCGAGGATATCCGTCTTGCCTGCGAATGGATCTGGGACGGTGCTATTGGAGATGTACACGATGTGCATGCATGGACATACACAGGGGCACACCGCTGGACCAACCTTACCGGTCTGCCCAAAGATACGCCGCCCGTACCGCCGGGTTTCGATTGGGACCGATGGCTCGGACCTGTACCAGCCCGCCCATATCATCCCGACTATGCACCGGTCCGCTGGCGCGCCTGGTGGCAGTTCGGCACTGGCACGATAGGGGACTTTGCCTGCCATCACCTTGACCCGGCCTTCTGGGCACTAAAACTGGATCGGAGTGAAACCTTTGACATCGAGGCAAGCTCATGTGGTACCACTGAAGAGATTTGTCCGGCGGCGTCACTGATTTATTTTGATTTCCCGGCCCGGGCCGGAATGGGACCGGTTCGTATCACCTGGTACGAAGGAGGAATTATGCCCCCTCGCCCAGCGGCGCTGGAAGAAGGCAGAAACCTCGGTAATCACGGCATCCTGTACATAGGTACCAAGGGTGCTATCCTGGGGGGCGGCTGGTCGAGGTCCCCACGTATCATTCCCGAATCTAAAATGCGAGCCTACCGTAAGCCGCCTAAGAGCCTGCCTCGTGTCAAGGGACATCATCGCGACTGGCTCGATGCCTGCCGGGGCAAAGGCCGGGCGAGCACGCATTTCAACTACTCCGGACCGCTTACTGAATTTAGCCTGATGGGTAATGTTGCACTTCGTACCGGCAAGAAACTTCGTTTCGACTGGAAGAACATGAAAGTTACAAACGTCCCCGAAGCTAACGAGTTCATCAAGCCGCATTACCGAGAAGGCTGGACGATATAAACTATAATTTATAGATATAAATATGGGAGTGAAGTTATGAGACGGCGGGATTTTATCGCGGGCACGGCATTCGGTCTGGCTTCATTGGTTGCGAAACAGCCGAGCCGTGCCAAGACTAAAAGGGCAAAGTACAAAGTTGCGGTTATTGGCAGGACTGGGCGAGGAAACTACGGACATGGTTTGGATGTTGTGTGGAACGATATCGAGCAAGCTGAAGTTGTGGCCGTCGCTGATCCAGATCCTCAGGGGCGTGCCGCCGCTGAAAAACGACTCAAAGCACCAAAAGGTTATTCTGATTATCGCCAAATGCTTGAGAAGGAGCGTCCTCAAATCGTAAGTGTGGCTCCTCGCTGGCTAGACTGTCATCGCGATATGGTGCTTGTATGTGCCGAGTTCGGCTGTCATGTATTTCTTGAAAAGCCTATGTGCCAGAGTCTCGAAGAAGCTGACGCAATGGTTTCTGCGTTTGAAGAAAAGAACTTGAAACTGGCAATTGCTCATCAGACTCGTTACAGCCCGGCACTGGCCCACGCTAAGGATGCGATTGGCGAGGGTCTGCTTGGCGATATTCTCGAGCTGCGCGGCCGGGGCAAAGAAGACCGTCGCGGCGGTGGTGAGGACCTTATGGTTCTCGGTACGCATGTTATGGATTTGATGCGTTTCTTTGCCGGGGATGCACGATGGTGCTTCGCCAGTGTTAGAGATAACGGAGAGATTATCAGCAAGAAGCATGTTCGTGACGGAGCAGAGGGAATCGGCCCGCTTGCCGGGGATGAGATTCATGCTGTATATCGTTTCGACGGAATAACGATGGGATATTTTTCGACGCATCGAACTCGCCATGGAGCAGCGAAACGTTTTGGACTACAGGTATATGGTAGCAGGGGGATTCTTACTATGTCAACTGGTGCCGTGCCGGAGATATGGTTTGTGGAGGATCCATCGTGGCAGCCCGGGCGCAGTAAGACCCAATGGAAGCGGATATCGAGCACCGGTATAGACAAACCGGAACCTCTCAAGTATCCGGGCCTCGATTACGGCAACAAACTCATCGCACTGGATTTGATACGTGCAATTGAGACGGATACTCAGCCGAAGGGGAGCATGTACGATGGGCGTGCTGCTTTGGAAATGATGCTGGCGATATACGAATCACACCGGCTCGGTACACCGGTTGAGCTGCCGCTGAAGAATCGCGTGCATCCACTGGCCATGCTGTCTTAGGGGGGATAGAATTTATCAGTTCATCTTTTTTCGGGATATTATCATGTTTCTAAAAAAACGGGAGATCATTCTGCTGGTTGTAGTATTGCTTGCAGGTCTTACTGTAAATAGCAATGCAAAAGAAGCAAATCAAGTCAACGTTCGCAGCTTTGGAGCCATTGGCGATGGAATAAATGACGATACTGTTGCGATCCAGAAAGCGGTCGATTCCGGCCTCGGTACAGTTACGCTGTCTAAGGGTGTATACCGTATCACGAGATCGATTTTAACCGACTTGGAAAAAACCGGCTACACATCGTTCAGCGGTGGGGGAGTCGCCCGCATTGTTATGGCAGGTCCGGGGCCGGCTCTGAAGTTTGTGGGCACGCATTTCAAGTCGGCCGATCCGGAGGGCTTTGCAGAGAATATCTGGCAGCGGCAGCGAATGCCACTCGTGGATGGGATCGCAATCGAAGGCGACCATCCGGATGCGGTCGGTATCGAAGCCGTAGGGACTATGCAGTTAACCATTACGCGAGTTCATATACGCAGTGTCCTGCATGGCATACATTTGACCGGCAACAACCGCAACATTATCATTTCCGACTGTCACCTCTATGAGAATCGCGGCATTGGAATTTTCTACGACAACGTCAACCTGCACCAGTCGAACATAACCGGCTGCCATATCAGCTATAACCGCCGGGGCGGTATCGTATCGCGCGCCGGCAACGTCCGAAACATTCATATTACCGGTTGCGACATCGAAAGTAATATGAGCCCCAAAACACTGCCAACCGCGAACGTTCTTATCGACTGCGCGGGCAGTCCTTACGGGACAGGCGAAGTAGCCATTACCGGCTGTACAATTCAGCACAACAGCCCTTCGCCGGACTCGGCCAACATTCGCATCATCGGCCGGAGCAAGCCAGACCGAAACGATAAACCTGTTCGTGAAGGCAACGTAACCATTACCGGTAATGTCCTGAGCGATGTCAAAGTCAACGTTCATTTAAAAGAGTGCCGGGGCGTTATCCTTGTCGGCAACACTTTTTGGATGGGCTATGATCACAATCTTCTGATTGAGGATTGTTCGAATATCATCGTCGGCGCCAATAACTTCGACAGGAATCCACGCTACGATTATGGCAACAGCCTCGATGCCCGAAACAGTCTTCTTGTGCGCAACAGTGCCGATTGTACGCTTTCGGGTCTGCATGTCACCAACGTATGGAAAGCTCCTGCCGGATTGACATTTGAAAACTGCAGACGGATGAATATAACTAACTGCACAATTCTCGATTGCGACAGCGTTGGTCTGTTGCTAAAAGACGTAATCGACAGTCGGATATCAGGCTGCCTTATCAGTGATAATCGGCTGGATTCCGGGTCCGTCTCACTCAAAGTCATAGGCGGCAAGGATAATATGATCGTTAATAATTTACTGGCTACGGTGCCGCAGATCCCCGAGAACTCCGCGCATGTATCGGGGAATGTTCACCCTTAGTATTATTAACAGGGACTCCCTTATTGATTATTTGCCTTTAACCAGCCAGATATTGCGGTATTGTATCGGATGCCCGTGATCCTGCAGGTGGATGGGGCCGGTGGCCTCGCTCTTTCCTTTCCACCTGTTCCCGGAATAGGGAATCTCTACATCATCATGTACTTTGATGCCGTTTTGATAGACGGTTATACGTGGATTCTCTTTAATACTTCCGTCGGCGTTGAGTCTTGGGGCCCGGAATTTGACATCATAGGTCTGCCACGTCTCCGGCGGAAGGCATGCGTTCACTCTTGCCCGGGCAATGTTGTACAAACCTGCGCAGTCTCCGGAAGTATGCACCAGGCCGAATGAATCCAGCACTTGCACTTCGAACTGGCCTGCGAAGTAAACTCCGCTGTTGGCGCGTCCCTGCCCGCGGTTGTTCGGCTCCAGCGGCAGTTTGAATTCCAGGTGAAAATGCTCGATGTCGCCGAAATGTTCTTTGGAATTATTGCCCCCTTTGTTTACCTGCATAGCTCCGTTGTCGAGACTCTTCCAGTCTGAATTCGTCCAGGCACTCGTGTCGGGTTTGACGCCTTCTTTGAAAGGCAACAGTACAATCGCATCCTGAGGCGGTTTCAAACCTTCCTTTGGCGACTTCTGCAAGAATTTATCCAGTTCGAAGTGCTGGCCGTACTCAGAGCGTACAGATAGATGCCCGTTTTGAATCTGGCCGTTCCAGTGGTATCCGCCTGCTCTGTCACCGATGTGCACAGTTGAACCCTGCCTGTGACCGTAAATCTCAATGTCCGCTCCATCCTGATTTTCCTCGTTTGGCGTGGCCTTGATTACGATTCGATAATACACGTCATCTCCCTCTGCTATGACTTGTGCAGATGCCTGCATTGTCGTCTTGCCGTCCGGATGATACGTCCCCTTGTATTCGCCCATATATGGATTTGCCCACACGGCCGATGTAAATATTACAAATGCGGCTAAGACGATTAAAAATTCTGAGTGTTTCTGTTTTGTCATTTTACTTACTCCTTATTCGATTGCTGTTAATAGATTGTAGAACTTTTATTCTTTACATTTCTTCCACCAGTCATCCCACAATTCGATCAATTGTTTAACCTTTTGTGGATGTTGTGAAGCAAGATTATATAGTTCCGTTCTGTCTTTTTCAAGGTTATAGAGTTCCCAGTCGGCGTTTCCTAACTTAACTAATTTCCAATCGCCGGTTCGAACGGCTTTGGCTTTGCCAAATTGCCAGTAAAGTACATCGTGCTGTTTTCTTCGTTTTCCCTGGAAGATAGGGAGCAACGATTTGCCGGCAAGAGGTTTGACTTTTCTGTTGTCGATCCGGTCAGGATATTCAGCTCCGGCTATTTCCATGAACGTCGGCATGATATCGATTATGTGCCCCACCTTGTCGGTAATAGTTCCCGGTTTAATTACACCGGGCCAGTAGGCTATAAAAGGAGTATGGTTGCCTCCTTCGTAGTCTGTTGATTTGAATTTCCTGTACGGCGAATTACTGGCGTTGGCCCATGCAGGACCAAGAGCGCGATAACCTTCAACAGGCCCGGGTGGAATGTTGGGTGTCGTATCAGGTGTTTCAGGACAGCCGCCATTGTCGGAGAGAAACAAAATAAGTGTGTTATTCCATTTACCAATTTCTTTTACCTTAGCGAAAATCCTTCCTAACGCCTGGTCCATGCGGTCGACCATTGCGGCGTAAACCGCCATTTTCAGGTCGGCCTGGTCCTTATCCGATTCACTGAGCGAATCCCAGCTCGGAACACGCTCATCACGCGGAGACATCTCATATTTCGGATCGAACATGCCCATTTCTATCTGTCGCTTATAACGCTGCAGACGAAGCTTGTCCCATCCTATTTTGTATCTGCCCCGGTATCGGGCGATATCATCGGGCCAGGCGTGTAGCGGATAATGTGGTGCCGTCTGGGGCAGATACAACAGGAACGGTTTGCTCTCGTTTTTATACTCTTCGAGACGGGCAATTGCATAATCGGCATAGGCATCGGTCGTATAGAAGTTTTTGTCGTCGGGAGTATATCCCATAATCGCTTTGCCTTCGATGGCCCATCGGCGGGGCTCGGCTCTTTTTCTGCCGGGCTTTGGTTCTCCGGGCCGAGCTTTGATGCCGGGATTCCAGTAATTGCAGCATCCATCCGCCAGGCCGTAGTACCTGTCGAAACCACGCGTCGTGGGAAGAGGTTTTTGATGCCATTTACCGGAAATGATTGTGCGATAGCCGGCAGGGCGAAGTACCTCGGCGAAAGTAACGCCGTGTTCCATGTTTTGAACTCCCACAGCCTGGTCGTACTGGCCGGTCAGAAGGGTTGCTCTTGTTGGGCTGCATTTGGCACAATTATAAAATTGTGTAAACCGCATTCCGCCTGCCGCCAGTGCATCGAGGTTTGGCGTTCTGATTTCTCCGCCGTAGCAACCGATGTCGGAATATCCCAGATCGTCAGCCATGATAAGAATTATATTCGGCCGAGAGGTGTTACTGCCGGCTGCTTTTAAGTATCCCGGCAGGGCAAGCGATGCGGTAGTCAGGCCCATAGTTTTCAAAAAATCACGTCTTGTCTTATTACATCTATTCAGTAGATTCCCTTTCACTTGTGATGATGAAGTTGACTTACTTGATTTTCAGCGAATCCTTATCCGGCAATTTCGGAAATGCAGCATGAGGCTCGGTTTGATACCAGAATGCAACCGAGGAAAGGTCATCCTGCAAGGGCAGGTATCTTCCTTCACTTTGCCATCCGAGCGCCTGCATGGTAACTTTCAGGTCCTTTTCGAAGCGTATGGGATCCAGAATGTGCCAGCGGTACAAACCGAAACGCGGCTGTTCCTCCGATTTTATTACCTGCGGCATCCCGGCATAAGCTGTGTCGAATTCCTGATACTCGCCCGTTCCCGGTTTGTGGAAGCCGTAAGAACCACAGAAATAATCCTCGGTTCCGGTGCCGCAAATCGTGGGGAATTCCTCATCGCCGTCCATGAAGAACTTTATTTCGCCCTCTCCCCACCAGCCCGGACTGTTCGAACCCCAGGTCATATAAGTTCCGATGTACTGTCCCTGTCCGCGAACACCGTCAAGAATCGTATAATCCTGTTTATACGGTAGCGGATTGACGCGCCGGAATTGAGCATGCAGGTAGCCCATATCGGCAGGAATCTCGGTCAGTGTGTAATCGATCTGGTAGTACAGGACCATATCCTTTTCATCGATATTGGTCATCGTAATCTTGAAGCCTTTGCGAAACGGCATCAGCCAGTAGCAGTTGAATCCGCTTCCTGGATTCACACAAACGGCCAGTGAGGAAATTGTTGTATATTGTCCCATACCGCACGCGAAGAAATCACCCGCGGGACATTCGATCGAGGGAGTCTCCTCGTCGTCCCAGTAGAATCGAAGGATATTGAACCGGTTGTTCCCGGTCGGAGTCATCCATATGTGTTGGATTGCTCCGGAACCTTTGATATCGGCCATTACGAAAGTCTCGCCGGCTTTGATCCTGACAGAAGGTGAGACCTTCCATTTTTGCCCCAGTTCGCGGGCGGCATTTGCGCCGGTGCCTTCGGTTGCCATGCCTCCCTTGCCTTTTTCACCTGTGAAATTCTCTGGGCTGACAGAGCGCGTTTTGGCAGATGACAAACGAGGCAAATTATCAAGCCCCATTTTCAAACCGTCGAATTTCATGCTCTGCTGGCACCCTATCATTGAGAACACAAGCAATAAAGATATGATCACCAACCAAATACCGAGCGTTTTTTTCGTAAGTTTCATAATCTGTCCTTTCCTGTTTTTTGCCTTAGAAGATATTAATCTTTTAATTCAATGCCTCTGGTCACTAACCGGTCGAAACGATACGGTGATTCGTTTGCCGCCCAGGCCATACCTCGAAGCACCAGAATGCGGAAATACGGATCATCGAATGTCCATGAATAGTGCCCGAGTATACAACTGAAAACTCGTCCTTTGCCGTACTCGTAGCAATAGAACATCGGTTCGGGTTTGGTCTGTTCGGAGTCTTCGCTTATTGTCTCATCGGATGTAGCCAATATAGTGACTTTGCTGCGGTCGCCTTTCAGTGGCCAATAAGCTTCGTCCAGCAAATCGATTGTTTCGGGCAGGCCGAGACAAATAGGATGATCGACCGCAGCAATCTTCAAT
>Ga0209536_100003158_pt1 | contig 26616 bp, 18 predicted proteins | sample DeeMarSeWOR28_12_FD_187461 | JGI IMG/M metagenome (GOLD analysis project Ga0209536, IMG submission 187461) | Marine sediment microbial communities from White Oak River estuary, North Carolina - WOR-2-8_12 (SPAdes) (version 2) | ecosystem: Environmental > Aquatic > Marine > Intertidal zone >...
ACAATCAGGCTTTGCAAACGATTGACACGACTAAGGCCTTGAAGGCGCTCGATATCAACTATCTGCGCCAGGGGGCAGGTATGATCGCAACGGTCATTGTTGTCTTGTCTATTATTACTCTGGGTGTTGCCTGTTATTATTACAGGACAGACGAGACAAAAGCAGTTGGCCTGAAAATATATGAATTTTTCAGGAGGCACCGGTATATCAGATATGGTTTGATTTTTTTCGTAGTGGCTTGGGTGTTCGGGACATACCTGAATCAGGAAGAAAAAAAAGAAACCACCATAAAGGCAGTGAGGATAGGTTATCATAAAACAGGACCGGTATTGGAATTTGAGGCTCCGCTTGTTGAACTGTTGGATCCCGTTGTTGTTTGGACAGGCAATGAGAAGGACTCCAGAGGCGTTGTCTTTAAGTTTAACGGCACGGTGAGGGAATCCCTCGTTGGCGGGCCATTTTTAACAAAGACATTCGGGAAACTATGGCCTGAAAAGGGAAAGTGGGCTTATTTTAAAGGAGAATCAAAAATGATAATTAGTGAGGGGGCCAGGATAAAGTTTGATGGGCCTCCCTACATTGTAACAATACATACTCCGAAAGATGAACAGACAATTCGTTCGCCAAGGCGTCTCTGTTGTTAGGTTTTTCGCAAACTGTTACACGTAGGTGTACAGTAGTAAGCTTCGGTCAGGTTATTGCCGAGATATTGATACATTCGATGTGGCAATTATAACGCCAGCCATCGGCGGCGCACGCCTTTGGCGCGTCCGCCGGATGCTTTTGTGAGCTGTTATGTGTCGCGAGTTTATTTTACCAGCTCAATTTCGCCTGGTCGCCAGGTCTTGTCAAACCATGCCTCGGTGGGGCTATAAAGACGTAAAAGAGCAAACCACCCTTTGCCGGGAACCGTCTGGGTCCAGTTCGCCTCCTTGCCAGCCGGGGCTTTGGGGCCGAAATAAAGATCGATCGATCCGTCGTCGTTAGCGATCAACTTGTCACGCTGGCTTTGCTTGCTTGGGAAGGTCTGATCAGTCTGGAGCATGGAGCGGGTCTGAGGATCATAGACACACACCGACCAGAATTTCTTGGCGGGAGCATCTTTGGGGATGTTCATCTTATACGTCTTGCTGCCGTCGAGGTAGTCGCCGTTAGAGTCCAGATAGCCCCAGGCGTATTGTGAGCCCGCACCGATCAAATTCATCGCCATCGCTGGAGTGTTCACCGTTGCAAAGTAGTAGAAGTGGGTCCGTGCATCCAGATTGCGCCCGCCCATGCCCTCATCTTTGAGGAATTGATAGGAATCGCCGACGTAACCCTTCTTCCAGTAGCTGCCTTCATAGAGGAATTCATCTTTATTGCGCTCATCCCAGAGGATGGCACGTGCCGTCGCATTGGCCACTGCCACCGCTTCGGTCATGATTTTCTTCATTCGAGCGTCCGGGGCAAAAGGTTTGCCCTTCTCGATCCCAATGGAGGCAAAGAGTCCCCGCAACTCGGGATCAAGCATCTCAACAGGTTCACGTTCGATGACGTTGTGGAGTTCTTCGTAGAACTCGAAATTATTAGCATGAATCGTGTTGAACGATTTTCCGGAGCCGCTGATGAATTCCATTGCGGGCGGATTGGCTGCCTTGGCAAGGGGATAGATTTTCAGGCCTTTCCTCCACATCTTGGCCGCTGCGTCTGGTTTGCCGTCGACGAGGAATCCACGCAATCCGATCCAGTTCACATAGCTGGTTGATTTGGCAACGAAATAGGTCTCGCCGTTGATTACCTGTGCCTTGCCGCCGATGGGACCTTCAAGGTCGCCTTCATAGTCCGGGGGCAGGATCAGATACTTGCCGCCTTTGCCCTTGTCCGGGCCGGGAGCACCCATGTCGATCACAAAGCGGAAATAGGCGTCGTTCACCGTTCCCGGGCCGGCCCCGGCCGGAATTTCAACCACCGTCGGACCATCTTTTTTGAGGTCGAGAATGGGGATGGCATAGACGGTGCTGGTGTTGCCGGTGAGAAACAGCGCCTTGCTGTCCATCAGCTCGTCAAAGTATAGGACCTGGTTCGAGTTCTTTTGCCCGAGCGACGCCGCGCCAAGCCGAAGTGCTTCAATGGAGGCAGCGGGTATCCCATTCAGGAAGGTCTCCACGGCACGTAAGAAGTCGAGGTTGTCGTAGACCAATTCGGCCGTCTTTTTGGTGGGGATCCCATCGAAAAACTCGAGGGTGCCGATTCGTGTCTCGACCCTGTCCGGCGTGGTGATGGACTCGGGAATATCCGTCGTCATCTTCATTTTTGGAGCAGCGGCCCACCCAGAAGACAGAAAGCCGCTTAATGTTATTGTTACTGCGAGTAGCGTGAGGATAAGGCGTCTTGTATTCATACTATGTACTCCTTTTGCCGATGTTTTTGTGTGAGAAAAATCTCTTCAATCCGTTTGTTTGTTTTCCAGAAGCAGCGGTTTTACATTTGAAAGCAAATTTTCTCCGCGATATTTTCTTCTACCTCCCAACCAGCTGCCCTTAATTGTGTCTTTGCCTTCTCCGACACAGTGCCTAAAATCCAAAATTCACGATGAGTGTATTTTTCCGTGTTTTAATAATCGATATTGGCAGCTGGGTGGTCGCTCCAGAATATGTAATCAGCAGATAATATAATGATTAGGGTGCATTTTTATCCATTGCGCCGAAAACAATGGAAACTCTTACAAAGTAGGTTCTTAAAAAAAATGGGCTTGATAAAATATAACCGATTCGATTATTGACTTATATTAGTACGGGTGTACTATGTTGTCAATTGCCACAGGTTCTTTTATTGCAGACAAGATTTCCATGGAAAATTTTTCATCTAAGCCAAGACAGCGGAGTGACTCTACTAAAACGGTCAATTACATTCTTGATGCCGCGTACCAGATCCTCGTCACGAGCGGTTATGCCGGCTTCACGATGCGCCTCGTTGCTCAATCGGCCGGGATTTCACTGGGAAACCTGACCTACCACTTCCCGAGGAAAAATACGTTACTTAGGGCGCTAATTAGTCGGATTATGGAGGACTATACGCGCCAACTTGACGCTATGTTTTCCGACCCAGATATTTCGTCAGAGCAGGAAACTGAAAAGTTAGTTCATTGGGTTTTGATGGATAATGTTTCCGAGGCAACGGTGCGGATTTCACGCGAAATCTGGGCGATGGCGTTGCACGACGATGATATTAGGGATGCGGTCGATGACTTCTACGATATCCTGATGGAGAGGTTGGTAGATAGGCTGCAGCGTTCACACCCGAACACGAAAAAGGCTACCCTGATAGAAATAGTCCATATCCTGGTACAGCTTGCAGAAGGAACCGCTGTACTTTTTGGTACGCGACGGAAGAGAACCGTTTCTATCGAGCGCATGATCGAGTTGACTACCCAGTTGCTCAAGAGTCTTGGATCGAACCAGAAGACGAAGGTAGAGGATTCTAAATGAAAAACAGGGCAAATTCTTAAATCACTACAATGTCGACAATGACAATACGACTGTATCGGAGTTACTGCCGTCCGGTTCCCGGGTACGAATACCAATATAGTTGATTTTGACCCCGAGGCGGCGGTGGAGAGAAAGCCCGCAGTTTAACGCCCAGGCAATGCCGCACTATTACAGCTGGCAGTATTATGGGAAGATCTGGAATGGATCTCTGTAAAGAGCATGGTTTGTCCTGGATCGATCTATCAGGAAACGCTCATATCAAAGCTCCAGGGCTTTTGATTCATATCGAGGGCCGGCCAAACAAATTTAAGAAAGCCGGCCGGCCGGCCAACGTGTTTGCACCTAAAGGTGCCCGAATCGTTCGGCAGTTGCTTATTGATCCGAAACAAGGCCACAACCAGCGAGAACTTTCGAAAATCACTGGTTTGGACGAAGGATATACCAGCCGGATTGTCCGCAGACTGGAAGAGCTTAATCTGATTAATAGAGATGATAAAGGGGCTTTGAAACCATCAAATCCGGATGAGCTTCTTGATGCCTGGCTTGAGGCTTATGATTTTTCAAAGCATCAGATCATCAAAGGGCACGTTGCTGCTCGATCGGGAGAGGAACTTCTCAAAAAGATGACCCGGATCCTTTCTGATCAAGAAGTCGATTACGCGGCAACTGGACTGGCCGGAGCCTGGCAATATACCCACTTCACCAAATTCCGTATGGTCACTCTGTTTTTAGCTGATTCGCCCGGAAAAAACCTTTTTAACCAGCTCCATTTTAGGGAGGATGATCGAGGGGCCAACACCTGGCTGGTAGTTCCCAACGATAAAGGTGTTTTCCATGGATCGTCGGATCAGGAAGGTATTGTTTGCGCACATCCTGTACAAGTAATTCTTGATCTCAAGGGGCATCCGGAACGGGCGAAAGAGGCCGCTTCGATGGTCCGCAAGGAGAAACTAAATTGGAGGCGGGATGCCTGAAAAACCATTATTCGCGTACGATTACACAAAAGAAAATGTAGAGTTAGTGCGCCAAACCTGCCTTTCCGTCTCCACAAAACTCGGGGATTTGTTGGATGATCTCGTGGTCGTTGGTAGCTTAGTACCCTCTGCGAATGCCTCAGCCCATTATTGAAGGAGGCAGAAACAAAAAAGGCGCTTGAAATTTTGACCCGAGACTTCGTTGATCCGGATAGTATTGGGCCGAGCCGTGTTGCGCAGTTTCAATATAATGAGCCAAATCCTGACCTTCAGGCGGATGTAGCTGGGTATACTCGGGAACTGTTGGATAAACGCTCGAAAGCTGGATCGTAGATTAGCGGATATTCAGTGAACATTCGGCAAACCGCTGCAAATCCCTGTAGCTGTAAGGACTAACGTAGGTTCGACTCCCGCCGCCTCCACCATTCATGTATTGATTTTATCACTGTATTAACGGGAAGTTAGATGAATCCACCAACTTCCCGTTTTTAGTTTGGTGTAAATTTGGTGTAAAAATGCCAAATCACTCGGCCTTAACCACGTCCTTTAGGCACCGCTACTGGCAAGACTGTCAAGCGCGGTATGGCCGGTTATGGAGACTTGAAAGCTAAAGGCGATCTGGATCAATTCTTCACTCAGGTCGATCGACCTCGGGGCATCCATTTGTGTGGCAACCCGGATTGGGATTTCCTGCTTATTCTCGATCTCGACGTGCTTTCTTTGGACGTTTACGCCAATGCCGAGATCTTCTCATCTTATGCCGCCTCTGTTCGAAGATTTTTAGATCGCGGAGGTGTTATCGTTTGGGGTATTGTGCCGACAGGGTTCGAAGCTTTTTCAAAGGAGGAAATTTCTTCCTTGATACAGCACCTCGAAAACGTCTGGAAGATCCTATGTTCAAAAGGCATTGACCGGGAGCAATTGATCGCACGCAGCATGCTTTCGCCGGCGACCTGCTGCTTGATCAACCCGGATAAGGAGCGCACCGTTGAGCGCGCCTTTGCCACCGTGAGACATATGGCTGATGCGCTGCAGGATAAATACCAACGATAGACAGACACTTTTTCGAATCATGGGAACTCCCGGATTTTGACAAGATTGATTTGCTTGTTGAGATGGGCGGGTCTATGAGCGCCAATGATGAGAATAAACTTACGTGACTTTCAGCAGAAAAAATGTTCCCTCACGACATTATCAAGTGCGGAAAACCCGTCTTAGGTATCGGATTCCCGAAGCCTCTCATCGTTTCTCGAAAAACCTACCAATAGATCCTCAGCATGTCGCTATCCTGGAATCTGAACCTTGCAGAACCTTGCGAAGTTTCTGACCAAGAAAATCAAGAAGCTGACTAGTGTAAGATCAACAGAGCTGAGCCGCTAAACTCCGGATATGTCGGTCGTCGGTTCCGCAGCAACCGCCCAGGATCTTCAAACCGAAGTCCGCATGGAGTCCGGCAATAGTCCGGCCAAAGGTGTCCGGGTCCTCCTCGACCAGGCGTTCACTATTGTCCAGCTCTTCCGGGGTCAGGGCGGCCGTGTTGGCGAACAGGCCAATGATTCGCTCCCTGACATGAAAAGAGGAATGCTCCCTGTGCACGAGTGCACTTTTCAAAAACGAAGCATGCGTGCAGTTGGCCATAAAGGCCAGTGGTGGTGGGTTCACGGCGTCCTCGATTGCTGCCAAAGCCTGCTTCAGCGGCGTGCCGTCGAGCAGCGTGCCTTCGGGCCGCACCACAAATGAAACCAAGTAAGGTGTTCCGGTGCCGGCCAGAGCGGTTGCTAATCCGATCGCCTCGCTGAGCGCCGGCAATGTGGCGGCAAGCAGAAAGTCCGCTCCGGCTCCGGCCAGCCGTTCGGCCTGCCAGGCGTGAAATTGACAGGCCTCGTCGACGCCAAGGGCTTCGGCGGGATTGTAGGCATTTCCGCGGCAGCTCAACAGACCGCAAATCACGACCATTTGAGCGTACGGCCCGTAGCTTGCCCGCAGCGCATCCAGAAATTGAAAATTATCGCCGTTCAAATCCCGGCTACCGTAGCCGGCCGCCTCAATCCTCTCTCGGCTGGCACGCCAGGTGGGGGTGGAAAGCACCAGCGGCAACTCGTACTCAAAGCCGATGTCCAAGTATTGACGGTAGATCATCTCAATGGCCGCTCGATTGATATCGTCGTAAATGAAGGCCGAATTGACTACGTGGGGGTCGAGTTCAAAGCCGCCGCGGCGCAAGCGCTCGATAACGGCACCCTCGCCGAGAATGCGCGGGTGTTGATCGAAAAAATGATAGATGTCGATTGATTTCATTTCCGCAGGTTGCGTGTCGACCGGCCGGCGCTGATTATAAGGGTTTCAAAGTATCCCGCTTGACCTTGCGCCTTTTTTGAGACCTGAGGACTACCTCCTTTTGCAGGCGTCTTTTTTCAATACGGCTTTTGCGCAAAACCGCCTTACGTTTGAGATCACCGTATTTGCCGAACCTACCTCCCATGACAGTCGTTTTCCGCTTCATATACCCCTTTCTGAAGACATATGTCAATCTGTACCAGCATGGAACGTATGAAAAGAGGAACAGCGGGCGTCATTTCGTGCCCGCTTCCTCTTGACTTCCGGGTATCCTATCCTAATGTTTTGTTGTCGTACACTTCGTATGAGATTCAGGAGGATTCTATGACGCCCAGCAGCAGACAAAACCGCCCGGACGCGGGGTGGAATTTCGAGAACAGCTACGCACGGTTGCCGGAGGCTTTCCATGTCCGGCTGAATCCAGTACCTGTGCGCACGCCGAAACTCGTGGTTTTCAACGGAGCGCTGGCGCAGTTTTTGGGGCTGAACCCCGATGCCCTGAAGGGCGACGAGGGCGCCGCCGTTTTCTCGGGCAACAGGATCCCCGAGGGGGCAGAGCCTCTTGCTCAGGCCTACGCGGGGCATCAATTCGGCTATTTCACCATGCTGGGCGATGGGCGGGCAATAGTGCTGGGCGAGCAGGTAACACCGAAAGGTGAGCGCTTCGACATCCAGTACAAAGGGTCTGGCAAGACCCCGTTTTCGCGGCAGGGGGACGGGCGGGCAGCCCTGGGGCCGATGCTTCGGGAGTATATCATCAGCGAGGCCCTGCACGCCCTGGGCATACCGACGACCCGCAGCCTTGCGGTGGTGACTACTGGTGAACAGGTGTTCCGTGAAACCGCCCTGCAGGGGGCGATTCTTACCCGCGCGGCAGCCAGCCACATCCGCGTAGGCACTTTCGAGTATGCGGCAGCGATGGTCAAAGCCAACGGGATCCGGACGCTGGCCGATTACACCATCCATCGCCACTTTCCTGATCTGGCCGCGGACGGGAATCCGTATCTTGCCCTGCTTGGGGCCGTCATGGAGCGGCAAGCGTCCCTGGTGGCCCGCTGGCTGCTGGTTGGCTTTATCCACGGCGTCATGAACACAGACAACATGGCCCTTTGCGGTGAAACAATCGACTACGGTCCCTGCGCGTTCATGGACGCCTACGATCCGGATACCGTCTTCAGTTCCATCGATCACAACGGCCGATACGCCTACGGCCGGCAACCGCAGATCGCCCAGTGGAATCTTGCCCGGTTTGCCGAGACGCTGTTGCCGATAATTCACGAGGATCCGCAAGAGGCCGTTTCGATGGCAAACGATGCAATTTCTGGATTTTCAGATACCTTTCGACATTACTGGCTGGCGGGCATGCGGGCCAAACTGGGACTGTTGAACCAGGAAGCAGATGACAGCGCCCTGGTGGAGGACCTGCTCGATTGCATGCACCGACACGGGGCGGATTTTACCAACACCTTCCGCGACCTGGCATCCGGTTCCTTGCCGGAGGCCTCCGTGTTCCGGGCCCTGGATTTTAAGCAGTGGTTCGAGCGCTGGCAGGCCCGGCTAAAACGGCAACCGGATTCCTGGGAGGCATCCCGCCGACTTATGCACACCCACAACCCGGCGGTCATCCCCCGCAACCATCGGGTGGAAGAGGCCTTGGAGGCGGCCGTGGAGCGGGCCGATTTTAAGGTTATGGAAAAACTGCTGGGTTCTCTGTCCCAACCCTACCAGGATCCGCCGGAACAGGCCGGCTATCACCTGCCACCGCCCCCTTCGGCGCAGCCCTACCGAACTTTTTGCGGAACGTGAGCCCATCGACGGTTGCCACTCTCTGCAGACCGCCCTGCCGGTTGTCGGCAAGGTGGCCATTTATGCATTACCATCCGCGAGGCCAGCCTGACAGGCCGACATTGATATGAGGTTCGGGTATTGATTTTTAATGACCATGAAAGGGGCGCAATTCTTCTGCAGTATGGGAATTTTGAGCACCCCCGACCCCTATCGGCTGGGGATGACGCTTACCTTAAATTGTCCAGGGAGATCTTGACTTTTCCAGGTAAAGCTCATTTCAATATCAATCCAGTCAAGTATCAATATTTTGCTTGATAATTTTCCCAATGCTTTTTATGCCGTTTTTAAGTGAACGTCAGCTTAAAGAGCTGGAAGAGGAAGGGATTAGCGGCATTGATCTGTGTGGCAACTGTGTGGTGGTTTCTCCGGACACATTCAGTGTATTTCGAAGTGGCGGTAAGAACCGTTTCCCCTCATCATCTGCCATTAAAAACATTTACCGCAAAAACAGTTCAATGGTGGGACGAGGGTTTTTCGTTTATCCCGACTTCCAAACTGTTCAAGATATCCGTGCCACAATTAACCAGCGAAACCTCCTGGTAGACCGTTGGAATAAAAAACCGATGAGCCTTTCAACCGTATCAAAGGTTTTGAAAACGATGGCAGAAGACCTGATTATCACACGCACCGAAACCATTCGTCTACTACAGCCCGACAAGCTATTGGAAAAATTACGTGAAAATTATAATCCGCCTGCCGTAAAGGAACGGATTCGTCTTAAAATTCCGGGAAACAATAAGTCAATTTTGAAATTGCTGTCTGAACAATCTCAGCAATTGGAGTTGTCCCTGGAGCGAAAAATACGAGTTTGCTAAACCTGGGCCTGGCGGTACTGATGTGGGTGGCATTAAGATCGATATTCTAACCGGTCCACAAAGTCGATTTCAGGGAACTCGGGTGAAAGCCGACAGCCGCCGCGCCCGCCCCAAGCCTTCTGTCGAAATCCATGCTCACCCTTTAGACGAAGCGCTGACCTTGGAAGAAGGCTTGGTGCCAATCGTGTTGACTGGAACCCTCAGTTCTGGTGAAGCCTGGGAATCTAAAATCTTCCTTCCACATCCTTACACGTTTGTGATAATGAAACTTTTCGCATTCAGAGATAGGTTTGAGGCGTTCTGTTGCTGCCGACTTTATCAAAACGCCGTTATTTGATATTCAACCTGCTGCAAAGTTTATGCAAATTACTTCTATGTATTCCTAACCGCCGGGCGGCTGCAGCCCAATTTCCCCCATTTATTTCAACCGTTCTGAGGATATAGTCTCTTTTAAAGTTGTCCACGGCTTCTCTAAGCGTTAAGCTGCCGGCTTCCTCATTTTCCATCCTGTCAACGGCTGTGGTTTCGTCTTCCGTCATTCCATCTAAATTCATATCCAAATTTTCGGGGAAAATAATTACTTCATCCCCCCTTGTGGCGTCCAATGATGTTTTCAAGACGGCCCGTGTAATGACGTTTTCAAATTCTCGGACGTTTCCCGGCCAGCTGTATTTTCTTAGCGCTGCCAAGGTCCGCGGGTGCAAAAAAAACCTGCCCGAGCCAATCCGCTTTTGAGCTAATTCACAAAAATGCCCTGCCAAAAGGGGTATGTCTTCAATTCTCTCTCTTAGCGGCGCCACCCGCAGAGGGTATACATTCAGACGGTGGTACAGATCTAATCGAAAGTGCCCGTTTTTGACCGCATTGTCCAAGTTCCGATTGGTGGCTGCCAAGATACGGACATTGACGTGTTTGACTTTGTTGGAACCAAGTTTTTGAACCTCACCTTCTTGCAAAACACGTAATAGTTTGGGTTGAACGGATAGAGGCAATTCGCCGATCTCATCAAGAAATAGGGTCCCTCCGTCTGCAAGCTCAAATTTGCCGATTCTGGGGTTAATCGCGCCTGTGTATGCACCTTTCGCATGACCGAACAGCTCGCTTTCAACTAAGGCTTCGGTCAAATTGGCACAGTTCACATACAGCAGCGGCAGATCGCATCTCTGAGATGCAGAATGAATCGCCCTGGCCACAAGTTCTTTGCCGACACCAGTTTCGCCGGTTATTAAAATCGAAAAATCAGAACGTGCGACCAGATCGATTTCCCTTCGCAATCGATCCATCGCTTTGCTGGTGCCGATCATCTCTTTGCCCCTATCCAAAAGAACGTCGCGCATCAGATCCTTGGCGATGAGTCCCATTTTCTCAGCGCCGATTTCGAGTGCCCGCATCAAATCGGTTGTATGCATTTCTGCGCCGGCCAACGCCGCGATGGCCCGGATAAATTTCAAATCCAGCCCTTTGAAGGCAAGCGGGTCGACGGCATCGGCGGTAAGTGCCCCGATCAGGGAGTTGCCCGCATACAGTGGACATCCCAGGCACGAACGAATGCGGGTTTTGGACAAGGATTCATCGGCCAGAAATCCGTCGAAGGGATCTGGAAGGTGAGAATCGGCGGGGAAAAGCACCGGCTCTTTCGAATTGCAGATGATGTCCAATCGCGGGTGGTCGCTCCGTGAGAAATGCCGCCCGGCTATATCTTCCACGAGACCATTGGATGCCGCTACTGTGAATCCGTCGCCGTCGATGCGCATCAGGGCCGCGGCATCATATGGAATGGCCCGACGAAGAGAGTCAAGCAGCCGCTGATATCGATTATCGGCGTTCAGAGCCGAGGTGAGATCCATGGCGATACGTATGAGAATGTCCGTTTTGTCCATGGTGGTAATAAGTATAACATCGTAGCAGAAAATACAACTAGATTTTGCTGTCATTTATACAACATTAATCCTATCAATCTGAAATTATTATATAAATATTTGGCACATAATTTGCTGAGTAATTTGTTGCAAACGAGCAGTAAATGACCTTATGAACCAATTGGTTCCGACGGAGGTTTCCGATGAACCCCATTGAAGAGCTGAAAACGGAACATAGGGCCATCGAGTCGGCCCTAGCGATTCTGGAAAAATTATCGAAAAAAATCCATACTCCTGACGCGACTTTCGCGGGGGCGGACGCAGCGCTTCTGATAGATTTTTTTAGAACTTTTGCCGACGCCTGCCACCACGGCAAGGAAGAAGGTTTTCTCTTCCCTGAGCTGGAAAAGCTCGGTGTTTCACGTGAAGGAGGTCCAATCGGGATGATGTTGAGCGAGCACAATCTGGGGCGCATGCACATCCAAGATATGGGCAACGCCATCCAGGAGATGACTTCGGGGAAGAAAAACGCGGCCAATGCGTTTCAAAGTGCTGCTGAGGCGTACATCGATCTTCTCCGCAGGCACATCTTCAAGGAAGACAACGTGCTGTTCGAGATTGCGACAAATCGGCTCTCGAGGGTGAGAATGGAGGGACTCGCAAAGGATTTCGAGCGTCTGGAGAAGGAAAAAATCGGACGGGGTCGACACGAAGAATATCATGCTCTGCTCGATTCCCTAAAGGAAAAGTACCTGCTCCACCACGAACCCGAAATATCCGAAGTGACATAAAGGCCCGTTGCAACCTGAATCCAAAAAGGGCCTCGCAGCTTGTGGGTGACGGAGCGGTTTACGACTGCAGATCGAATCTCGAAAAGCATTGCAAACTCTACGATTCCGATCTGCTCTCTGCCTGCCGACTGCTCACGTGTTGCGGGTTCTCAAGACGCATTTCACCGTCATCCTTAGGAGGTGCATTATGCCAGATAAATTTCTTCTTTCATCCCTGCGGTTCTTTCGCCAAAAAGGCGACAAACACGGCTGCAAGGAAGAAACCACTGCCGATGGCTGGGCACATGTCCGATGCGGTCAGAGGGAGTGGGAAGATCTCTATCGCCGCCGCTGGCAATACGACAAAAAAGTCCGCTCCACCCACGGCGTAAACTGCACCGGTTCCTGCTCCTGGGATGTGTACGTCAAGGACGGTATTCTGGTCTGGGAAACCCAGCGCACGGACTACCCGGCCTGCGGGGACGGGTATCCTAACCACGAGCCGCGGGGATGTCCGCGGGGCGCCACTTACTCGTGGTACACCTACAGTCCGGTGCGGCTAAAGTATCCGTTGGTGCGCTTCAGCCTTTTAGAAATGTGGCGCGAAGCCCTCAGCCGATACACCGATCCGGTACACGCCTGGGACAGCATCGCAGGCGACGCTGAAAAACGCCGTCGCTATCAAAAAGATCGCGGCAAGGGCGGGTTCGTGCGGGTTTCTTGGGAAGAAGCCGCCGATCTGGTGGCTGCCGCACTGATTCACACCATCAAACAGTACGGTCCCGATCGCGTCTTCGGCTTCACCCCGATTCCAGCCATGTCGATGGTGTGCTACGCCTCCGGCGCTCGTTTTCTCTCTTTGATCGGCGCTTCCATGATCAGTTTTTACGACTGGTACTGCGACCTGCCGCCGGCATCGCCCCAGATCTGGGGTGAACAGACAGATGTGCCCGAAAGCGCGGATTGGTATGAGTCGACTTACATGATTGTGTGGGGTACCAACCTGCCCATGACCCGCTCCCCGGATGCCCATTTTTTCACCGAAGTTCGCTACCGCGGGGCCAAAGTGGCAGCCGTGGCGCCGGACTATGCCGAGTATGTCAAATTCGCCGACACCTGGCTGCCGGCCAAAGCCGGTACCGATGCCGCCCTGGCCATGGCGATGACCCACGTGATCTTAAAAGAATTCTACATCGACCGGGAGTCCGATTATTTCACTAACTACGCCAAGGCATACACGGACCTGCCCTTCGTGGTGGTTCTTGAACCCAACGCAGACGCATATGTTCCGGGCCGCTTCTTGAGGGCTTCCGACTTGGGTTCGGATGGTGAACATACTCAATGGAAAACGATCCTGTATGATGCCGCCGCCGGTCGCTTTTGCGTTCCCAATGGCAGCATTGGCTTTCGCTGGGACGACAGCGGCCGCTGGAACCTCAAGCTGGAAGAGAACGGAGCGCAAATTGAGCCGCTGCTTAGCTTTGCGGGGGACCAGGATACCTGGGAAACCGTCCGGTTTCCGCTTTTCGAATCCGGGCATGGAGAAATCAAAAGCGGCGTGGTTCCGGTGAAAAAAATCCAAACCGCTTCCGGCGAAAAAATGGTGACCACCGTATTCGATCTGCTGGCTGCACACCTGGGCGTCCGTTCCGCAAAGACACCCCAGACCCATGCCGATTATCCGACCGATTATGACGACCCCAAGCCATACACCCCGGCCTGGCAGGAGCCGATCACCGGCGTTCCCAAGCAGGACGTGATCCGGGTAGCCAGAGAGTTTGCCGAAAACGCCGAAAAAACCCGCGGCAAATCGATGATCTTTTTAGGGGCGGGAACCAATCATTGGTATCACAGCGACATGATCTACCGCACCATTATCAGTCTAACCACTTTGTGTGGGTGCCAGGGTGTCAACGGCGGCGGGTGGGCACACTACGTGGGGCAGGAAAAGGTTCGACCCCAGGCGGCCTGGTCCCAGGTGGCCTTCGGGCTCGACTGGCGTCGTCCGCCCCGCCTGCAGAACGGTACATCATTCTATTATTTCGCCTCTGATCAATGGCGCTACGATATCTTCAGCGCCGAACACCTCCGGTCACCACTGGTCGAAGAGCGCACACCGCTGCATATGGCTGACTACAACGCCATCGCCGCACGACTGGGATGGCTGCCCTCTTACCCGCAATTTAACCGCAACCCTCTGGAAATCTCCCGGGAGGCGTCCGCTGCGGGTGCGGCCTCTGATGAGCAGATCATTGCCTACGTCGTCGAACGGTTGAAAAAAGGCGAGTTGCGGTTTGCGATAGAAGACCCGGACGATCCGCAAAACTTCCCGCGCATGCTGTTTCTGTGGCGTGCTAATCTCCTTGGGGCCAGCGGCAAGGGGCACGAGTATTTTCTCAAGCATCTGCTGGGGGTCGACAATGCCGTATTTAACAAGGACGCAGAACTGCGCCCACAGGAAGTAAAACGACCCGATCCGGCCCCGGAGGGCAAGCTCGACCTTCTCGTGACCCTGGAGCTGCGCATGTCTACTAGCGCCATGTATGCGGATGTTGCCCTGCCGGCGGCCGGCTGGTACGAAATGCACGATCTGAGCACCACCGACATGCACCCGTTCATCCATCCCTTCAATCCGGCCATCGATCCGCCCTGGGAGTCACGCACCAACTGGGAACAGTTTAAAACCATCGCTAAAAGGTTTTCCGAGCTGGCAGCCGAACACTTGGGGGAAATGAAGGATTTAGTCGCCACCCCGCTGATGCACGATAGCCCCGGGGAGATCGCCCAACCGGAGGTCAAAGACTGGCGCAAGGGTGAAATCGAAGCGATTCCCGGCAAGACCCTGCCGGCACTGACGCTGGTCACGCGCGACTATCCCAATACATACAAAATGATGACGACTCTGGGGCCACTGGTGGTCTCGGCGGGGGTTGGTTCCAAAGGCGTGATGTGGACGGCGCAAGAGGAGTATGAATCGCTGAAGGTCATGCTGGGAAGAGTCGCCGCACCCGGCATCAGCCGGGGAATGCCGATCTTGGAAACAGGCAGACAGGTGGCGGAAACCATCCTGGCCCTGGCACCGGAAACCAACGGCGATACCGCAGTCAAATCATGGGATGTGCTGGAAAAGAAAACCGGTCTGGACTTGCGCCATCTAAGCATCCGTCGGCAAGGGGAACGGTACCGGTTCGACGATCTGAATGCCCAACCGCGCAAGATCATTACCTCACCGATCTGGAGCGGGATCGAATCCGAGGAGCGGCGCTATTCGCCCTTCGTCATCAACGTCGAAGAGAAGGTTCCGTTCCGAACCCTGACGGGACGGGCGCAGTTCTACCTCGATCACCCATGGATGCAGGATTTCGGCGAACAGCTGCCACTGTTTCGTCCGCCGTTGGATATGGTTGCCCTGGGGACCACTGCGGTCGAACGCGAAGCGGGGCAAGAACTCGTGCTGAACTATTTGACGCCGCACTCCAAGTGGTCGATCCACAGCACGTATTCGGAGACTCTCACTCTGCTGACCCTGTTTCGCGGGGGGGAGGCCATCTGGATCAACGACGAGGACGCCCGCAAAATCGACATCCACGACAGTGACTGGCTGGAGTGCTTCAATGTCAACGGGGTGGTGATGGCCAAGGCAGTGGTCAGTCCGCGCATTCCTCCCGGCAAGGCCTTCATGTATCACGCTCAGGAGAGGCTGATCAACACGCCGGGTTCGAAGCTGTCCGGCCAACGGGGCGGAACCCACAACAGCGTCACACGCATTATGGTCAAGCCCACTCACATGATTGGCGGTTATGCCCAGCTGAGCTACGGATTTAACTACTACGGCCCCATCGGTTCTCAAAGGGACGAGGTGGTCATCGTTCGCAAAGCGGGAGAGGTTGACTGGTATGAAGATTAAATCGCAAACCGCAATGATTCTCAATATGGATAAGTGCATCGGCTGCCACACGTGCAGCATTCCCTGCAAGAACGTTTGGACCAACCGCAAGGGTGCCGAGTACATGTGGTTCAACAACGTGGAGTGCAAACCCGGAATCGGTTATCCCAAAAAGTGGGAAAACCAGGAAATCCACCGCGGCGGCTGGCACCTGAAACGCGGAAAGCTGGAACTGAAGGCCGGCGGCCGGCTGCACAAGGGGCTCAATATTTTTCACAACCCCGATCTGCCCGCCATCGACGAATACTACGAACCCTGGAGCTACGACTACGAGAGGCTCATCAGCAGTCCCCGGCGCCGGCACCAGCCCTCAATTCGTCCGCGATCACAACTGACCGGGGATCACATCAAACTGCGCTGGGGCCCGAACTGGGAGGACGATCTGGCCGGCCTGAGCGAGACCGGCTCCGGCGACATTAATTTTAGGCGCCTGGAGGTTTCCCTCTTTCTGCAGTTTCGCAACGTGTTCATGTTTTATCTGCCGCGATTATGCGAACATTGCCTGAACCCGGCCTGTGTGGCGTCATGCCCGTCCGGAGCCCTCTACAAAAGGGACGAAGACGGGATCGTCCTGGTGGACCAGGAGCGCTGTCGTGGCTGGCGCTACTGTGTCTCCGGCTGCCCATATAAAAAGGTGTATTTTAACTGGAAAACCGGCCGGGCAGAGAAATGCATCTTCTGCTACCCGCGAACCGAAGCCGGTCTCACAACCCTCTGTGCTCACACCTGCGTCGGTCGTATCCGCTACGTGGGCGTTTTTCTCTACGACGCCGACCGGATCGCCGCAGCTGCGTCGATGATATCGGCCGCAGAGGTCTATCCGGCCCACCTGGACGTGTTGCTCGATCCCAATGATGGCGAGGTTCGAAAAGCGGCCGCAGCAGATGGTATTTCCGACAACGTCATGGAGGCCGCGGTCCGCTCGCCCGTTTATAGACTGGCTAAACTCTGGCGGCTGGCCCTGCCGCTGCACCCGGAATACCGGACGCTGCCCATGGTGTGGTACATTCCGCCCCTCAGCCCGATACGGTCACATGCCGATCAAAACCGGGAAAACGATCTGATCGACCGTCTTCGCATACCGGTGACGTATCTCGCCAACCTGCTCACCGCCGGGGACGAGCAGCCGGTGCGGTTGGCCCTCAAGCGCCTGTCCGCCGTTCGTCAATACATGCGCACGGTGCGGCTCGACAACAAAGCCGATACGGCGCTCATGGAAGAAGTCGGCCTGACAGACGACGACGCCGAGCAGATCTACCGTCTTCTGGCCCTGGCGCGCTACGACGAACGCTTCGTTTTGCCGACCGCCACCAGGGAGCACACCGGTGTTTACACGGACCAGGGACGGTGCGGCTTTGCCGAGTCCACCGGATAGCCGGAGGGCCGACAGGAGAGATTCTTATGCAAGACTCAAGCACCTATTTCAAGATTGTGTCCCTGCTGCTGCAGTACCCCGACGACGCGTATATCCGGGTGCTGCCGGAGCTGGTATCGGCCGTGGGCCACTTGCACCCGGGCCGGGAGAGGACCGCCATCGAGGCATTTCTGACGGAAGTCAAAAACCGCAAAGCGATCCAGCTGCAGGAACGCTACACGGCAGCCTTTGATCTGAACCCTTCCACCACGTTGAATATGACCTATCACAAGTGGGGTGACGGTGAAAAAAGAGCCGCAGCGTTGACACGGCTGCAACGGATCTACATGGGTGCAGGCTACGAACGCGAGACAGGAGAACTTCCGGATTATCTTCCGCTGATGCTGGAGTTTATGGCTTCCGTTCCCGAGGCACAGCAGTTCGAAACGATTCGACAGTGTTTAAAGGGGCTCGAAACGGTAGTGGACCGCCTAAGACAAATCGCTCCGCCCTACGCAGAGCTGCTGAACCCGCTGGTCGATATTTTCAGGGATCGGACCGCGGCTGGTATCGAGTGACCATCGGTCGTGTTTCGGCCCTGCCATACGGGGACGGCGCCGTGAAACACCCCAATGAAGCCCAAAGGAGTCTGCCATGGACCTGACATACGAGCTACTATTCACCGTTTTGCCGTATCTGTGCCTGGTCACCTTCGTCGTCGGGCATTCCTACCGGTACATCACCGATCGTTACGCCTGGAACGCCCACTCCAGCCAGATCCTTGACAAAAAATCTTTGTTTTGGGGAGCGGTGCTCTTTCATGTCGGCATTATTTTGACGTTTGTGGGCCATGCCGGCGGTTTGCTGATCCCCCAGCAATATTACGATCTGTTCGGCATCACCAGTGAAATGCACCTGGTCATCGCCCATTGGATGGGTGAAGCAGTGGGTATCGCCGCTTTTGTCGGATGTTTGCTCCTGCTCTGGCGCCGCATTTCCAACCGCAGGGTTCGGGTCACCGGCACCATCAACGACCTTTTCACCTTGAGCGCACTGACCTTAGTGATCAGCACTGGTATCTATAACGTTTTTTTCGGACATTACAATGTTCTTTACAGCGTCGCCCCTTGGATCCGGGGGATCGTCTTTTTCAGTCCAGACTCCGAGTTAATGCGTCCGGTACCCCTCAGCTTCAAAATTCATGTCACGGTCGCATGGGCGCTGCTCGGTTTTTCGCCTTTCAGCCGCCTGGTGCACATCTGGAGTGTGCCGGTTTTTTACTTTTTCAGGCGACGAATTGTGTTTCGTCGGAAACCCGTAATTTCGCCCGGTAGTGAGGGATTCGGGCACCTTGAGCCCCGAGGGAAGGAGGGCTGATATGAACGAAGACAATGTCTGTTACGCAAAATCGAGTCCGGCTGCAGCCCTAACCTGGATTACCCTGGCTTTTTTTGCCGGCTTTGCGGGAGTTTCGGCTTACGGGCCGATTCTTGCCAAATTGAAAGAAACCATGACCATGAGTCCATTATTATTGGGACTTTTGGCATCCTGCCCGGCGCTGACCGGTTCGCTGCTGCGTGTCCCCTTTGGAGCCATGGTTGACCGTTATGGCGGGAAAACCCCCATCCTGACTCTGCTCAGCCTGGCTGCTTTCGGTGTGGCGGGAATAACGCTGATGTTCACTCTCGCCCCGAATCCCACTTACTCGCACTATCCTCTTTTTATTCTCTTCGGCATACTGTGCGGATGCGGAATCGCCGTTTTTTCGGTCGGAATACCATCCGTTTCCTACTGGTATCCTCAAAAAAAACAGGGGAGATCGCTGGCCCTTTACGCCGGGCTGGGAAACCTGGCGCCGGGACTGTTTGCCGTCATGTTGCCGAGCATGGTTGTTGCCTTAGGTTTCATCGTCTCATATGTCTTCTGGTTCATCATGCTGACGCTTCTGCTCGTGCTCGTGTGGATATTCATGAAAGATGCACCATATTTTCAGTATCGCCAAATGGGTATCGAGATCGATCCCGATGCGCTGTTGCACACCTGTGGCGAAGAGCTCATTCCATCCGGCAATGCGATGGCTTCCATTAAAAAGGCCGGCGCAGACTGGCGAACCTGGGCCCTGACCCTCTTCTATTTCGTCAGTTTTGGAGGATTCATCGCACTAACCGTATGGCTGCCTACCTACTGGGCCGAGCTCTTTTCCACCGGCCTGGTTGCGGCGGGACTGCTGACGGCGCTGTACTCGTTGTCCTGCAGTTTGCTGCGGGTTGCCGGTGGTTTTATCTCCGATTCATTAGGGGGTGAAACCGTCGTTCTGGCATCGTTCGTCTCCATCACGCTGGGGGCGGTACTGATGATCATTACGATCGATTCTTTTGCCGTCGCGGTTGCCGGTCAGATGGTCCTGGCGTTGGGCATGGGGTTTGCCAATGCGGCGGTGTTCAAGCTGGTTCCGAAATACAGTCCCAAGTCCGTTGGCGGAGCTGCCGGCATCGTCGGTGGACTGGGAGCCTTCGGCGGGTTCGTGATTCCGCCCCTGATGGGCCTATTTGTCAAAGTGTACGGCGCTTCAGGCTATGCTTGGGGATTCTCGGTTTTCGTGACCCTGGCCCTGGTGTCTCTGGTGGTGTTTGTAATCTTGAACCGCCGCGCCCCGTCGAAGGTGGTGGGGCCCTTGACGGAGAAAGCATAGGTATGCAGGTCGACATCGCTGAAACAGCCTGTTGTCTGCGGTCATCTCCGGGAAGAATGCCATCGTCTCATCGAAGGGTTTTACAGCTGGAGAGCTCCGGGGCGCGTGCCGGGGCTTTTCATGGTGCACAGGGATAGAAATAACTACATTTCAAATCAAAGGAGGTAGTATTATGTTTTGTTATCAATGCGAACAGACTGCAAAAGGAACAGGATGTACCGTTCAAGGCGTATGCGGGAAACAAGCCGAGGTTGCCGCGCTGCAGGATTTGCTGCTTTATACGCTCATGGGATTGTCACAAGTCGCTGTGGAGGGCCGAAAGTCTGGTGTATCCGATGCTGACATCAATGTGTTTACGGTTCAAGCAGCGTTCTCAACCTTAACGAACGTTGATTTTGATGCCGCCCGTTTTGTCGAGCTTATCCATCAGGCGGTTGAGAAACGAGACCGACTCAAAGCCAAAGTGAAAAAGACCGGTGGAGATGTCACCGCTTTTGGAAAAGCCGCTCATTTTATACCTGGACAAACAACACAAGAATTGATCCAGCAGGCGGAGAACGTGGGTCTGAAGTCCTATCCGGGAGACAATCCGGATATTATGTCACTCAAGCATACCGTGCTTTTTGGAATCAAAGGTGTTTCCGCATATACCGATCATGCGCAGATCCTCGGTCAAGAGGACGAAAGCGTGTACGCCTTTGTGCATGAGGGACTGGCCGCCATCCAACGAGACGACCTTTCTCTGGAACAATGGGTTGATATGGCGTTGAAGTGCGGTGGTGCGGCAGTCAAAGCCATGGAGCTGTTGGATAAGGGCAATACGGAAATCTACGGACACCCCGTGCCGACCCAGGTACCCTTGGGACACAAAAAGGGAAAAGCCATCCTGGTATCCGGCCACGACCTGAAAGATCTCGAAGAACTGCTAAAACAGACTGCAGGAAGGGGTATTACCATCTACACCCATGGCGAAATGCTTCCCACGCACGGCTATCCAAAACTTAAGCAGTATGGCCACTTTTATGGCCACTACGGAACCGCCTGGCAGAATCAGATCAAAGAGTTCCCCAACTTTCCCGGCGCAATATTGATGACCACCAATTGTATCCAACGGCCTAAAAATGAATACAAAGATAATATTTTTACCTGCGGCATGGTGGGCTGGCCCGATGTTCCCCACATAGCGGACCGGAATTTTAAACCGGTCATCGACAGAGCTATGTCACTGCCCGGCTTCCAGGAAGATGCGGACAACGGAGAAGTCACGGTGGGCTTTGCCCGCAATGCAGTGCTTGGTGTTGCCGATAAGGTGATCGAGGCCGTAAAAAACAATGCCATCCGTCATTTCTTTCTGGTCGCCGGTTGTGACGGTGCAAAGCCTGGGCGTAACTATTATACGGAGTTCGTTGAAAAAGTGCCGAAGGATTGTGTGGTACTTACCCTGGCCTGTGGGAAGTTTCGTTTCTTTGACAAGAAACTGGGTGATATCGGAGGTATACCGCGGCTTCTGGATGCAGGTCAATGCAATGATGCCTACTCCGCCGTTCAGATCGCCACGGCGCTTGCCGATGCCTTCGGTGTCGGCGTAAATGAATTGCCGTTGTCACTCATCATATCCTGGTATGAACAAAAGGCGGTATGCGTTCTGTTGGCACTTCTGCATCTGGGCATTAAGGGTATCCGGTTAGGCCCGTCACTGCCCGCTTTTCTGACGCCGAATGTGCTCGACACCCTGGTCAAAACCTTCGACATCAAGCCGATCGGAACAGCGGATGAGGATTTGAAAGCCATTTTGGGTTGATGGATTAATTTTACACCATTGATTTGTGGGGCAGACGTCCGCGATTTTCTGGTGCACCGGGGATGAGATGGCGAGCGGCTGAGGGCTATCCCGTGGGGCCTGACCATCAGAGGATCGCGGGGCTGCCCACGGAGTGCCGGAATATCTGACGGGTGAAATGGATGCAAAAGAAGCCTCCATGGCCTGCCAATGGCTGGGACTAAACCATGCGCTCCCCTGCCATCACGACAACGCGAAGCTACCCGAAATCGTAAAGTTCAAAAAGTTGATATTTAATTGAAATGTCGGTAAGATCCGTAAAATTCATTCACATAATGAAAACTAAAGGGCGTTCCGTCATTTTATTTACGCTCATTCGAGGTAGTGCTGCTTTGAAAGGTTTCAGTTATGGAACAGGGTAAAATCACGTGTCCGAACTGCGGTGCAGAATTTGAACTGTCGGATGCGCTGACCGGTCGTATTCGAGAGCACCTCAAGGCCGAGCTGCTTCAAGACGTGTCTCGACGTGAGGCAAAGCTCAAAGAAAAGACTGCGGCGCTGAAGGCGCAGGAGGAGCAGATTTCCAAAAGCCGCGAAAAAATTGACGAAGAAATCGAGGCCCGTCTGAAAGAGCAAATGTCGGTTGTCGAAAAGAAGGCCGCCAAAAGGCTCGAGGGGCAGTATGCAGACCAGCTCAAGGATTTGCAGGGAGCAATCGAGGAAAAGGATGCGGCCATAAAGACCTTCAGAGAGCAGGAGTTGGAGCTGCGCAAAGAACAGCGGAAACTGAAAGAGGCTGCGGAATCGTTGGAGCTGGAAGTAGCCCGCAAATTGGATGAGGAACGGGAAAAGATCCGTGGAGAGGCTGAAAAAAAGGTAGCCGAAGAACACCGGCTCAAGGATCTGGAAAAAGAGAAGGTAATCAATGACCTGAAAGCCTCATTGGCAGACATGAAACGCAAGGCCGAACAGGGATCCATGGAGACTCAGGGGGAGGTTCTGGAACAGGACTTTGAAGCCCAATTAAAATCCTTTTTTGTCCATGACGACATCAAACCCGTACCTAAAGGCATCCGGGGAGCGGACCTTGTTCAGACTGTGCGCGCGTCCATGGGTGCCGAATGCGGCGTACTCCTGTGGGAGACCAAAAACACCAAGGCCTGGAGCGGCGCATGGATCCCGAAGCTCAAGGACGACATGATCGAAGTTCGTGCGTCGATTGCCATCTTGGTCTCGGTTGTATTGCCCGACGGCATCAACCGATTCGGACCGGTTGACGGCGTCTGGGTCAGCGACCCGCTATGTGCCATTCCGCTGGCTGCTGCACTGCGTGAACAACTGATGGCAATCAGCCGTGAGCGCACGGCTTCCATCGGAAAAAGCGAAAAAATGGAAGCGCTGTACCAGTACCTGGCCGGTGTGGAGTTCAAGCAGAAAATCGAAGGCATTGTCGAAGCCTTCACCTCCATGCAAGATCAGCTTAACAAGGAACGCCGGGCCATGGAGCGTCATTGGAAACAGCGCGAAAAAGAAATCGAGCGCGTCGTTAAAAACACCGTCGGCCTCTACGGCGACATGCAGGGAATCATCGGCGGCCAGATTCCGGCCATCCCGGCCCTGGAGCTCGATGAAGAGGACCCAAAGCAGCTGCCGGATAAAGGATAAAAATTGACATTGGGATTCATTGACGATCGGATCTGAATGTTTGGGTTTCATAAATTTAGTAACGATGAGACGTCTTGCTATTTTGATGCACAAAGCCTGGGTTTAAGCCGAAAAAGGATCGATTTTTACGCACTGATCAGGATTTGAAACTTATTTTTGCTCTTAATTCTTTTGGTCTATTTCCGATTTCCGAATTCCAATTTCTCTGAGAGCTTGCATATTTTTCAGCATAGTATGTCGAAAATACATCGACATACTATGTTGAAAATGATATATAGGCCCTATTCATGGCTAAACAATTTTAATGGTTCCTGCCTTAAAAAAAGACTGATGCCAAGATGATCGATCCCATACAAAATCAGATCCCGCGAGAAGAGTTTGATTATCAGACTCTTTTGGATGTCCTCAAGGATTACGAACGTCCGCGGGACAAGATTTCGGATTACCTGCGCAAGGGGGTGATTATCAGAATCAAAAAGGGATTGTATATTTTCGGCGAAGGCTACCGCAAGGAGGTTTTCTCGCGGAAACTACTGGCCAACCTGATATTCGGTCCCTCTTATATATCCCTTGATTCGGCGCTTCAGTATTATGGATTTATTCCGGAACGGGTCGAAGCGATGACTTCGGTCACAACCGGTCGTTCCAAACGATTTGAGACGCCTGTCGGACTCTTCACATACCGCGAAATATCCGTCCAAGCTTTCCGTTTTGGTATGACGCGGGTGGAGTTAGACAATGGCTCGGCATTTTTGATTGCAACCGCCGAGAAAGCCCTAGCCGACAAAATCCGTGCTGTTCGTGGGACAGGGATTAAGACCTTGGGACAGATGCGCGATTACCTTGCCGATGATCTGCGTATTTATGAGCCAGCACTAAAGGCATTGAATCCGTCGCATGTTGAGGAAATCGCTCGTCGCTACCGGTCCCGAAAGATCCGGATTTTAGGAGATATAATTTACCGCGTGAGAACACGCGATGGAAGGGACGACCATGAATGAGGTGGTTGCCGGAATGCTGAGGCAATACGATTGTCGCAGCCTGGAAGATTATCTGCAAGCACTGAGGGAAATTTTGCAGGAAATTGCGCTACTTGGGCTGTGGCGCAGCAAATTTTTCGATAAGGCCGCTTTTTATGGTGGGACCGCCCTTCGCATTCTTTATGGCCTCAATAGATTTTCGGAGGATATGGATTTCTCGCTACTGTATACGATTCAAAATTTCGACCTTTCTGCTTATACGGCCGCCCTGCAAAAGGAACTTGCCGCGTTTGGCTTCGATGTCAGCATAGAGCACCGCAACAAAATCGCTGAAAGTCCCGTCCAATCCGCTTTTTTAAAGGCGAACACGCTAAAACAGCTGCTGGTCATAGAAACGGCTGATGAGATAACACAAACAGTTCACCGGGGCCAAATTCTTAAAATCAAACTGGAAGTCGACACTGATCCGCCATCGGAATTCGACACTCACACCCGCTATCTCCTGCGGCCGATTCCTTTTGCGGTTCGGACCTATGTTCTGCCGGACCTGTTTGCCGGCAAAATGCACGCCATTCTTTGCAGGAGGTGGAAAAACCGGGTGAAAGGCCGGGACTGGTATGACCTTGTCTGGTACGCCGCAAATTATCCTGAACTTCATCTCGTCCATCTCGAGCAGCGGATGCGTCAGAGCGGCGATTGGGAGAAAAAGGAGCATCTAACATCGCAAGATTTTAGAAGCCTTTTTAGCAAAACGATTGATGGGCTAGATATAAACCAGGCGAGAAAGGAGGTCGAACCATTTATAAAAAATCCGGAAGACCTGGCTCTCTGGTCACATGGCTTTTTCCATGATGTTGCCGCAAGGATTCGACTTATATAGCCAACCCTCTGGAATTCAGAAAATGCAGGGAAATTCTCATTGTCTTGTAGCCATGATATAAGCGATTTACAAAAACAGTGACCAGGTTGAACGAATCGAAATGGCATCAAATGTGCTCAACACGGCAGTAGATCACACCCGCAATGTCTGGCGTACGATCCTGGAGGAAACAAAAATGACTGATAAGGACTGGTCGATTCACCTGAAGAGGTGGAACCGTGTCTTGATCGTATTCAGAAAAAGGGGGGGATTGAATCCAAAATCAAGAATGGCAAAATGCATTATTGCAATGCACCTCTTGTCGTGGGGATGTACGAATTTCAACTTGAACGCCTAACCCCCGAGTTTATCCAGGATTTCAATGAATACACCTCGGATAAAAAGTTCGGCATCGAATTTTTAAGTACGAAACTTCCGCAGATGCGAAGGATGCAGTGTCTGTGAAAAACGCTGCCAGGTCGGTGCTTTGAACGTTTCCGGGAAAAAGCAAACGGCAGTGGTGGATCTTGATCGCTGTCTTGGATGTGGTGTTTGTGTCCCCGGTTGCCCGACCCAAGCCATAACCCTTGTGAAAAAGCCGGCCGAAGTGAGACCACCACGAACACGGGAAGATCTTAACGAAATTTTAATGGCCGGCAAGAAAGGCCGTTTGGGAAAAATAAAGATGACGGGTACACTGATTGTCGACTCTATCCGAACAGGACATATGAATCTACTAAAATCATAAAATATCTCGTTTCCCACGGTGACTAAGACGAACTCAAGCCCAGGGAATTTTATGAGTAGCTGAAATAATAGAAATCCGTAAGGAAAATCGGATACATCAAATAACCACAAAATGTATATGTATATGAAATGGACGTTCTCTTATTTCCCATAATTTAAATAATGAAAGGAAAGCCAGTGCCGATTGATCTTGATGCGTACAAACCTGCTTACGAAAAATGGGTAGAGGAAAGCCTGCCGGATTACCGGGCCGGCAATATGAAGGAGATTGTCAAGAAGTATCCCTTCATTACTCCCGATGATATTCCATGGACTGCTTACAGCGGCCAGCCGTCAAATCAAACCTTCGCACTGGTCACCAGCGGCGGCCTCTATCTCAAGGACAGCCAGCCGCCGTTTGACACCGAGTCGATCCACGGCGATACATCCTTTCGAGAAATCCCCAAAACCGTCCGCCAGCAAGACATCGGCATTGCCCATGCCCATTACGATCACAGCCTGGCAGAGCAAGACATCAACATCG